>BNJV01001659.1_pt1 | contig 289278 bp, 382 predicted proteins | sample 8540591 | NCBI WGS metagenome assembly BNJV01 (sample SAMD00202457, study PRJDB9452) | human saliva metagenome | host: Homo sapiens | reverse complement strand
CCTTGCTACCCTTAATATTTGAAGTCCTTTGGCTTATATCCAAGGTTAGAATATCTACAGGTTGCTGAGGTTTGTTCTAATCTGCGGCATGGTTTATCGATAAGGTTATCTATCTTTGGAACTCTAGCTGTAACATAGTCAAAAGTTTCTTGATAGCAGTTCTCATTAACAGTTCTCTTAAAGTCGTCACACACCCGCGGGTTCTTCCGTAGGCGCCTTCTGAGGGCCCTGTCAGTTTCTGAGGTCCTGCCTCGCTATATATTGTAATTCTCAGTTCCGATAATTGGTGCAGTCTCATAAGTATGCTTAATAAGCTCATCTATCTCGTAGTCATAACATCGATATTTATACCATCGACTTCTCAACAACATCTGAAACTGCTTAAAGTTAGACAATACATACTTCTTGATATTCAAATCTGGCGCCTGATTAATGGTCTTCATCATTTCCTTAGGACCACCATTTGCAAAAAGTAGTTTATTTTATCATAATGGTTTCATCACCACAACAAATAAGTGTCTCTGTAGATAGATGTAAAGGTAAGACCTTTGTCTTTTCCTCTATACTTGCTGCAGTTATGTATCAGCTCTGCCGCAACTCTTGTAATCAGATATGTCTTGAATCTATACCAATGAAGGATATTTACATATCCATCAACATCAACACACGATAGTTCCTTATCTGTATAGTTCTCGACCTTATCTCTCTTAATCTTGTTCAGCTTGCTATATGCTATAACGTAACCTATCGACTACGATCATGGCGATTGTCAGTATATTATTATCTTATGGTAAAAGCTTGGGGCGACCTTTTTCTTAACGCCCTGCAATATCTGTAACTGCAGCGGCTTCTTTCTGTCATAGCACTAACTTGTCCATTCTGCTCATATTTAACTCCTCCAAAGCGATAAGTCATTATATCACAAATGCAAATAGTGTAAATCATTCCCAAGCGCCAGCTATGATATATAATAATATGATACACAGATAAATTCCTTTATATGGAGAACAAATGAAAAATCGAAACAGGCTAGCCGAAATCATACTTGCATCATTTCTCCTCCAAAGTCGAGCTTCTATCAAAGCTAGTTCCAAGCTTTGATATACTACTTCTGTGCAGATGAAAATACGACAGATCTCCTCTGCAAAGGATCTTGTAATGTTTCTTGCCCTAAAATGCCAGTACTGCCTTGAGCATAATATTATAGATGAGAACAGCCTTATCATCGGTGCAGATACGGTCGTATGTTGCTTGATGGGTTCTAGGAAACAAAACAGGATGACTTACGCAAGATGATAGAATCAATCTCCGGAAGACCCACGGTGTATATACCGGTGTTGCCATCTACGATACGTTTCAGAGCGCTTTGGTCTGTATTTTGGAGTCGGATGTGAATGTAAAACGCCTCTCTAAAGACAAATTGAAGAATATATACAAAGTGACGAACCATACGATAAAGCAGGTTCACTTACGCTATTCAGGGCGCTTTGGACAGTATATAGAATCTATAAGCGGAAGCTGAAAATATCGTCGGTCTTCAACTCAAAAAGCTCGTCAAACATCTCAGCGATTTTGGAGTATTAACTTGTATGCTAAAAGATGGCATTGTCTTTATAGGCGTGATAGAATAGTCGTTAATCGGTACTCTTCTGTGAATTGATTAAACACCTGTTGTCTCATGCTGTATGATTAATTATAAACGAACTAACTTTCAGGCTACATAATGCTGGCTGTTTATCTAAATTAAAGTGAATAACCATAAGTTCATCTGTTAATTCAGGATCAAAACTTAAATCCATAATAAAGCCTGCTGCTGTGTTTCACTGTCAATTGCTCTCCCAAAACGAACAGCTTCTAAATAATCCACCATCTCTGCAAATGTCATTGTGTCTATATCCTTGACGGAAATATCTCTGATAAGTATCCTCATCCATCCTCATCTCTATGATATTCCATGAAATATGATGCCGTGCTATGATAATCGTTTTCCCACATCTATGAGGTCTCTTTTAAAGGGCTTTTGCTGATATTACAAATGTATCAACTTCATCTAGGGCCTTGGCTACCTTATTCATAACTCTTCATCTAAGTCAATCTTCTCTACATCAAAGTAAAATGAACCTCAAATTCCTCTGGTGCCAAAAATTTCCTCACCTTTCTCGTACTCAATATCTGGATAATTATTTGCTCTTTAAAATTCATTTAAATCCTCATTGTTTTTGTACCGACCTAATATATAACTATGCATAGATTTTTAGATAAATTCTGCTATCTTAAATGTTTTCCCATTACGAATCGTGATTTCCTTGTAAAATCCTGTTGATTAGTTTTTTTATGGTGAGTGGTTTTAGATATTCTGACTCATCGTATTTTTCCCAAAATATTTCTTACACATATATTATTTCATTATAGAAATTTCTTTATTTAAATTAATAATGTTTGATGTATCTAGGCCACACGAAAAGAAGACAAAACATCCTTCTAGCTGAATTTTCATACCACCAATCGGTGTCTCCCTCTCTTCGTCTCATCTTTACTCATTAAAGCAAAGGAATAGAAAATTTATAATTAGTATCTAACACTTGTCTTATCTTTGATGTATTTCCAAGCTTCTTCAAACTCGTAAAAACAATTTCCTGACTGATATGAATCCAATATCTTCAAACACAATTAAACAACATGTTTTCAATTCACTCATGACCTTGTTCTTCCACCAACATTTACCCATAGTAAAAGTGTATATAATCACTTGCACTCCGTTAACTCTATTTACATACAGGCTCATATTACTGCCTATGTCAAAATATTAATCCATTTTACGGCTCTTATACCTTGGACAAATAGTAATTCCGATTACATCACCCTAAGTCTACGAAAATTAAAGCAACAGGGAGGCTAACATGAAGGCATTGCACTTATATAAGAAACTAGTGGAAGGCTTATTAGGAGGATTACAGAATATCTCTAACTTCATACAAAATACCAACATCTCACAGCCCTCAAATACACCAAGCATATATGCAGTCATTTTGGCGTTATCAGAATCGCTTCAACTATAATTGTCTTGATAAAGTTCCATGGTTCAGCTAGTGCATGAATACTCGCTATACGACTGCTTATCAAAATCAAAACAACTGTATATTACAATATTAAAAACTATTGTTGTAAGTGAAAGCCTTCCAAAGTACTGAGCCTTCTCCTTGTTTTTCTGTCAGACCCTCTCCAATTATCACCTTGATCGAGGTTTCCAAGTCAAAAATATAGTGATTGCAAAACACTTGCAATTACATTTGCAACAGGCTACAGCCAGTTCCAGATGTTTCTGGCTACCATATGCCGCGCTAAAATCAGCGCAAATGACGTTGCCCAGCTTCCCTCGGTTGCAACAACGGGAAGAACTGTTCTCATAACCTAAAGAAAAGAGCTATCAAAAGAAAATAAATTTCTATGCTCATAGCAAAGGGATGTGCCTTGTCAAAAATCTAGTATGCCAAAAGCACAGTGAATTCAAAGACCCTTGCTATAAGTGTTGCAATAGCTGCCTTCAACTCCTAGAGCGGAAGACAAACACCAAATATCAAAATATAATTAAGACTTGCATTCATAAAAAATGCAATAAAGCTTATAAGGTTGGGAACTTTGAGATTTTGAACTCTGCAATTATGTAAAATATTGATGTCCCAAGAAGTATGAAATGCATACTATTCTAAGTACCTTGCTCTATCTCTGTACCTCAGAGACTAGATGAAAATACTCTTATAATATGTGGTGCGAAAATATAGCTTGCAAGACTTTTACGCTTTAGCCAAGCAAAACCAGCACTAAAATAGTCAATTCCAACCATCTTACGCCATCTAGATTATAGCGCCCCAATATTGCTTTTTAATCGCTTAAGCACCACTGAAAAGTCCAACATCGTCACAGTAAAACAAAATAAACTTGCGGTTGCTGCCCCGACTGCTGCGACCTCGTTCTCTCCGAGCCTGCCAATCATTATCGTATCTAGCAAATTAAAACATACTAATCAGATTTTGGAGTACTACTGGGTTCAATCATCAGTACCTTATGAAAATATGTCCTTCTTGTCTCAATGATATCCATTTGTCCTCCGTTATAAATGATATAATTATCACAAGCCCTAGTCAAAACAACGAAAGTCGCTACATTGTAGCGACTTCTGAAATCGAACTGTTATAATCCGTAGATTATTCAGCAATTGCATCTGCAAAACTTCAGCGTGTCCCCACTCTTCGATAATCTGTGGAATTACCTGATATGAGTCTCAACGATTCGCGGTCACAACTTCGAAGATAGACATCAACTTTATCCTTATTGATAGCGATGATGATGTCACAGATGCTGCATACCTGCTGATCTTGGATAGCACCTGAGATACCGCAAGCAGTAAGTCTGTGGCTTAACTGGTATGCCTGTCTTGTCCAACCTGGTGGCTGTGATCAATCCAGCCTGGATCTACAGCAGCACGTGATGAACCACAGCACCACCAGCCTTATCAGCTGGCTGCCCGATGGTTCAAATCCTGCTTATCATGAGTCCTCTTCCGCCTGAGCAGATGATATCAGCATCATTGGTGATACCATTTCCTTGGCGGCTTAACGATATCGACAATCTTTGTTCCTGATATCTGAAACATCAAGCTCAACATTGCGCCAATGATTTTGTGTAACAGGTTTTCTCTCTGGCTGACATAACGCCAGGTCTTACAGTTGACATCTGAGGTCTTGATGTAGGGCGTAGTAGCCAATTGATTTACCACCAAAAGCAGGACGAGTCATCTTTAGCTTTGTATCTGGATCGGCTAGGATCTAGTATTGATGTGTTAAGTGTTGTGTTCTTTGATGTGAGTCGATGTACTTATCAACTCTGATATCAAGGTGAGTACAGTCAGCTGTTAGACCAACGTTTGCACGACCAGCTACGAGGAGCTGGGTCGTCCGATATTGTAGCACCGTACATGATGATCTCTGACATATTCACGGTGACCAGTGATTACCTTTGACCAAGCATCTGGCGTAGTTCTTTAGTAGTGGGTCTTCGATGATGTAGCAAGGTCTGCGCCATATTCGAGCATTCCTGACGAGATGTCAACGCGTCACCTACCAGCCGACGGCTACCTTTGAATCAGCGCTGATATCTCTTGATGGTCTGTGTCCTTCACCAGTAACTCGAGGGCAACGTTCGCCCGACTTTGCCGTCACGCTGTTCGGCAGAATACCCATACATTTTGTATTCAACAAAATTGCTTCTGACATATTCATATCCTCCTTAAATGATGTAGCTTCTTCTTCAAAGCAACAGTGGCTTCTGAAACAACTTCCTTCTCAGAATCTCCCTCAAGCATTGTTCCTTTTCCTTTGGCTTGAAATTGTGAATGAACGGAAAACGTTTGTTGGGAAGCCTTTAGACCTACTGTTGATAGGTCAACTTCTACGTCAACTGCACTCCAAACTTGATGTCCTTCTCTGGTAAGATTCCTGCAATGTTCATGTATCTTGGAGTGTTTTAGCTCCTTTGTGCATGTTAGCATGCATGGGTGGAACTTCGATTACTTCTTAACCGTCTTCTAGCTGTCTGTACTGTAACCTTTGTTCTGTCTCAGCACTCATTTCGCATTTCTGAACATATATTTGCCTGTGGAAGGGTTTGGCTTCTCAGCAATCTGAGGTCCAACCTGGCGACTGTATCTCCGTCGTGTACAGCCATACCGATGATGATCCATGTCGAATTCGTAATCTTCTCGATTGCAGCTGTGATGGCCGTGATGCAGCCGTATCTGAACCACCAACTGCTCTATCGATGAGTAGAACTGCATCGTCAGCACCCCATGGCGATACACTCGAAAAGCATTTCCTGAGCCTGTGGGTCCCCATGCCACAACTGTAACCTTGATGTTTTCTGGGTCTGTATCTTTAATTCTTGGCGCTTCTTCTGGTGCGTTAGCATCGTCTGGATTTGGGATGCTGGGTACCATCTCTGATCAATGATCCTGTTTCAAGTTGATCTTGTTCATTTGTATCTGGAACTTGTTTTTGCGCAAACAACAATTTTAAATGCACCATTACTTCCATATCCTCCTTATCCTATTGGCGTAGAAGCGATGTACAGCAACCATTCTCTGAACTACAAGTTCCTTCATGAATCTCCAGTGATCTTAGCGTCACCTCATTCTCTCTACTGGGTAATCTTGGTGTATCATATTAACACCGTGTGTGTACGCACTTTGTGGTTACTTCCGCAGCTGTTTCTGCAGCGGTAAACGCCATTGCAGCTGGAACACCGTAAGGTAGGCCTGCATCCTCACGAATGCAGATTTCAAAACTATATGGCTGGCTTGCAACCTTTGTAGCAAGATCAGCTACTACGAACTGAAGTGCCTGCCATCTGAGCGGCAAGCTACTTTGCCCTGCTTTCACTCTCGCTTCGTAACATTTTCAATCGTTTACTGCTGGCACCTCTGCAATTCCGAGTAGCGTGAAGCAATACCGATACGTCACGCATCAAGGTCTGCATAGCGACATAAATCCCTTACCAAGTCCGCGAGTCTGTCCTTAGGAATGCAGCAGTTCTGGAAGAAATAAGCTCTGTTGATTGAAGAAGCACAGAATGCCATCTTGTCCTCGGTCTTACCGATTGAGAGTCCTGGATCCTCGTTCTTCTCTACGATGAGATGCACTGATTCCGTGGATTTTACCCTTTGACTTATCTGTCGTAGCCATAACTGACAGGCCTCTGCGTCATCCACCATTTGTGATGTAGCATGGCTCCGATTTAGTACCCACTCGATCACCGTCAAGCTCGAGCTCTTGTCTGCTGTCCTGATACCATCTGTACCAGCGTTTGGCTCTGTAGGACCGAAAGCACCTACTTCTTACCAGCTCGTAGCTCTGGGAAGATAACTTCCTCTTCTGGTCCTCTGTACCATACTTGTAAATTGGCCAGCAGCACTTAGTGATGATGTGTGTGCGATACACGATAACAGTTGATGCGCAAACCTTTGCTAGCTCAGGTACTGTAATTGAGTACAAGGCACCTCGTCTCCTTACATTCCGCCGCGCTTTGTTGGGAAAGGAATGCCAAGCAAACCGCCATACTTAGCCATCTTCTCTACGGTTTCTGCGGAGAAAGCGGTGCTCCTGATCGATTTCAGCGGCTAAAGGTTCAACTTCTGTTTAGCGAATTCTCTCACCATTTTCACGTGCAATTCCTGTTCCTTCGTCAGTTGAAAGTTCGTATAATTGCCTCCTTAGAATTATAACGATTCTTCTTGAGCATTTTTAGAAAAAGCCAATACATATTAAAAGCTGTATACCTTGTTATAACCGCATACAAAATATAGTAAAAGCACTTTTTCACGCTGCAAGTCCTTTTTGACCAGTATATGATAAAGAATTTGTCCAATATCTAAGTGCTTTCGATAAGTGGTAGACGGTTTAGGGTTCACTTTTGCAGGCTATGCTCTGTAACGAGTAGTTTCCTCTTCAGCTATTGCGCTTTCCAACAAAGCGCGTCGATGTCAAGCTGAGTCTGATATTTTCTATTTTATCTAGCTGTGGTTTTTGTTTGTGGCAGGATGCTTTTGGCTTACATACTGTACAGCAATCCTCCGTATGGCTCTATGGAAGTCTCGACGTACCAATCTCTCTGAGCCTTAGCGATTATGTCTATCTTGTCCGCTTGGCTGTCAGAAAGGTCATCAACGGGCATAATAGCACGGTTGTCCGTTACAACTAATGCCTCTGCAGTTTGACTTGCCACCTGTCCTAGATTTTCGCCTGCCAGTAAAGCTATCATCGCAGAATATCTCTCTCTGCAATCTTCTCTGCAATTCTCATCATGAATCATGCCCCACATGTATTGTAGTCTCAAGCTTCTGGACGGTTTTAACTATCTGCTCCTGTATGGGTAAAATGTTTATATGCCATGCATCTTGAAGCTTCCACAGTATCAGAGCGACTATCTTTTGCTAAATCCTCTACCTTCTCCTGCGCCCTAGGCGATGTGTATGGATATGGGTGGAAGTGAACAGCTTCAATCATCATTCCACGCTTTGCCATCATCAAGCTGCAACTGGTGAATCTATTCGCCAGAAGAACAAGGCCTTACCGTTCGTTTCCTAGAGGCCTCCAAATCCTGCAATCTTATCCGCATATATATAAAGATCTATCGTGTCTTACATCAACAAAGAGTCTAACATCTGGGTTGTGAACATCTACCTTTTGAGGACCTTAAGTCCCTAGCACATATCCACCTATCTGCCTTGCAATATCAGGAGATTTAATAGGAAACTGTTTATCCGCTCTCTTTGCTTCAACTTTGAAAGTTCTTACGCACCTCTCCTCCACATAGTTTTTCCATAAAACACAGCCTCTACCCCCGATAGCTTCCATATTTGACTCAGATTCTACCGCAGAGCTTATTGAAGCAACGCCGAAATACCTTTGATATCTCGCCAGCAAGCTGCACTGTATCCCATTCTCTATCAAATCTAACAAGATTAGGCCCTCGTGTCTTTTTACGCTTGCCTTGCCATATCCAGCAGCCTTTAGTCTCTTATGAATTCTCTCCCGCAAGCATTCTTTCAAAATACGGCTTGTTCATTTCATCCATAAGGGCAACCTCACCACATCTTACTATCGAAAATCTTTTTCTTCGTTCATTTATGCTTCCTTTCAGAAACTCTATCTAAAAGCTACCTAACTTTCTAAATCCGGTAACTGCATCCTTCAATTTGCTTCATAAGTCTAGCTCCTCTGTTGTATTATCTGCCAGCTACGGAATCTGATTGCGCCTTCAATCTCTTTGGCCTGCAAGTCATCAGCTTTTTGAACACTAGCTATCGCCGCTTAACGCACCTGAGTGAACAAAGCAGAACCAGTCGAAACCATTATTCCATCCTGCTCAAGCCTGTATGGGCCTGCTTCAGCTCTGGTGCCGAGTATTGATACATTAAGAACTGATGGGCGAAAACCATCTGCAGAGCTGTTGAATCTAATATCTTCGTTATCTTCTATTCCCTTTCTGAAAATAGCCATTCAATTCTTCGATTTTTCTTGGTTCTTTCATCTAGATTTGCGTATGCCTTCTCCGTTGCAACTCCAAAAGCTGCTATTCCTGGAAGGTTTTCGTACCAGATCTATATCCCTTTTCACCACCGTCACGAGAATAGGTGAAAAGGTTCTACGCTTTCGCATACAGAGCTCCCGGTACCCGTAGGGGCCATTTTATCGTATGAGCTGATGCTAATCAAATCTGCATTAAGCTTATCCATGCTAAGCACCAAATGCCTGAACGGCATCCGTGTGCCGTGCGTTACTCTTAAGTTCTGCAATCTTTGTATAGGCATCATTGATCCGGTCTCATTAATAGCAGTCATGCTGCGAGATCAAAGCGGTCTTCTCGCTGATTTCAGATCTGAGCTCGTCTAAATTAATCTTACACTCTGAATCGACACTTAAATATTTAACCTTGGCACCCTGCCTCTCAGCCTGCAGGCTTCTAGTACCGTGGATGTTCAACCTCAATTGTAATAATCTATCAGCCTACGTTTTAAGCCTGTAAAGGTGCCTATTATCGCCATATTATCGCTTTCAGTTGCTGCTTGATGTGAATATATGAGCTGAGACTTATTTTCACCACAAACCTATCTAAAATTGCGTTTCTTGCGTTTTTAAGTTCTTAGCCGCATTGTTGCCAAGACTATGAAGCGAAGAAGGTTTTCGTATCCTCAGTCGATTACCTCATAGGCCTTGTCCGCAGCCTCCTTGCAAACCTTTTGTAGTCGCTCACTGTTATCAAATATACCTGCATTAATTTATCCTCAAAAATCAAAATTTAAATCACTTTCTTTTGCCCTTGCCACTCTTATATCTAAATATGAATGCAGAGCATCTTAAAAATATTTCCAAGCGACGTAGCGCAAATGCACATTTGGTGGCCACTCAAGAATACTGCAGCTGTGATGCCATGGCAGAGTTCTATGACTAGATTGCTCGTAAGCTCAATCACCATACAAAACAGCGTGTCACCTGCCCGTAGTAGTCCCGCACTGGAAAATATGCGATAGCATTCTAGAGAATTAATGTAAATGCAAATACTACCAAAACCTTTCCAAGAAGCTCAGTCGTCTGGACTGAAGTTATATATTGCTGATATGAGGCTTTATCATGAGTATAATTCCTGCCGCCATACAAGCTATCATCAACTAAAAGCTATCTTTATTGTCTTGTTTGCATAAAAGCTTATGGCTCAAACTTTCCTATTCCAAAGAGTCTCACCTATAGCCACTGATGCACCATTACCAAAGCCAAATATTACGCTTTGGAAAATCATGCTCGTGAGACTTGCAGCCTGAATTACTGCAAGTGCTGAAGGGCCTATAATTCCATATGTTGCAAATACAGCGTAAGCCCTATTGACCAACCGCTTTCGCTAAATACCACAGGCAGTCCTGTTTTGATCAACTCTATTGTATAGACCAAAATCGTGACGAATAATTCCTCAGGACGCATGGAACGGATGTGTTTTATCACTGGCAATGTATATAACTAGTGCTACAAGCTCAAGTCCCTCGCTATCAAAGTTGCAAAAAGCTGCTCCTGATACGCAAAGGCGTGAAGCACTACACCTCGTCAATAAATAGTTCAAAAAACTATATTTATCATCAGCGCTTGCGTTGTATAGTCAGTACTTTCATTCTCCAACAACTCGCGAGATTATAGCTTAAAACAAAGAAATAGCCATCAAAATATACGAAAGCCGAAACTATTCTTAGATATCTGCTTCCGTATGCTATAACCATTTCATCCTTAGCAAATATGTGGATGATGCTCTCTCGCACTTAAACTGCGCTCATAAGAATGCAAGCCCAATTAATGCGCCAAGTGCTATATCAAATCAATGAGCTTCCTAATGCTTTTGATATCCTTTTACACCACTACTGACTGTGCTACAAATACGGCTGTTCACTGCTTAGAATCCAAAGCACACAGAAATAAAAAGATTCCAAGAGACCTGATTCGCTGCTCCTGTTGCTGCAAGCTCAAGTTCACCTAACTACCTATCATGATAGTGTCCGCTAGGTTTAGCCCGATGTTAGCATATTCTGTGTGACAACAGGTATAGTAACTGTCCAATATTCTTCTGTAGCTTTTATTTTCACCTTCTAATAATGTATTCATCTTGTTTCCATCTAGCTTAGCGAACATTAACATCTTAAAAACAATCTTCTAATTCATTTTAGAACAAAGACTCCCCTTTAGAGGAGCCTAAGCAATATCAATTCTTATTTTGCGTAATCAGTTGCACGAGTCTCTCTCACAACGTGACCTGTAATCTGTCCTGGATATTCTAGTTCAGATTCAATCTTCTTGGAGATTTCTCTTGCGGAAGTGAGTGCGGTGCTGTACATCACCTATATCTCATTAGGATGCGGCCGATGCGAATTTCTCTTCCTGCCTGCACAGATGCAAAATGACTTCTCGACTCCAGGAGTTGTATTTTGCTATGATACTCTCCAAGTGTCTCAAGTCTACTTGATACCATGCATCTAGAGTTTCTCTCACAGGCACCAGGTCTAGCTGCTGAGAGGCATCAGCTGCAGCTATCAAAACTGCTTCTGCTGACTGTGGCTCATAATCCCTGCCATGGTGAGCAGCCACCATACTGCGTGATAACGGCATCAGTCTCCTTGTGCTTCTTGGGACAGTTATGCCGATATCTACGTGTGTGCCTCAAAGCTCATGGTCAGCCTTGCCTATGTCGTGAAGCAGACCAGCTCTTTTTGCAAGCTTAACATTTGGTCCTAGCTCACCAGCCATAAGTCCTGCAAGGTGTGCAGCCTGATTGAATGGTTTGGTACGTTCTGATCCGTATGATGTTTCTGTATCTCAAACGTCCTAGAAGCTTTACAAGCTCTGGATGAAGGTTGATATACCTACCTCAAAAGTAGCTCTCTCTACCTTCAAGATTTAATTGTGCTGTTTACTACCCTTAGTTTGCCTTGTGCCATCTCCTCATACGAGGCTGGATGGATTCTTACGTCAGTGATTAGCTTCTCAAGCGCAAGTCCTTGCGATTTCTCTTCTCACTGAGGTCCAAAACATGGGACGATTACGGCCTCTGGTGTATCGTCCGTGATTGAATCAACACCTGTCAGAGTCTCTATCGCTCTGATATTTCTTCCTTCTCTACCGATAGTTCTACCCGCCATCTCATCGTTAGGTAGCTGGACACAGATACTGTGAGATTCTGCAACCTGATCAGCTGCATCTCTTTGAATGGCGCCGACTGTGATATCTTTAGCCTTAATGTCAGCTTCTTCCTTAGCCTTCATCTCGATCTCTTTAATCATCAGATGCGTCGTGTCTTACGTCCTTTTCTATCGTTTAGCAATAGCTGCTTCGCCTCTTCGGCTGATCAATCCTGAAATTTTCTCAAAGTTCAACAATTTTTCTTCTCAAGGAATGAGTCTAGCTCTTCCTTTGCTTCGATATCTCGATTTTGCTTTTTCCGCTAGATCTTCTTCTTTTCTCTCTATCTGCTAAGCTTGCGATCTACCGTCTCTTCCTTCTACGAGGCTATTCGTCTTTCTGAACGTGTAGCTCATTTCTTCTTTCTCTTACTTCCCTTTTCGTACATCGTTTCTTACACGATGCGCTTCCTCTTTGGCTTCTAACAGTAATTTCCTTCTCAATTGTTTCGGATTTTTCTCTGCATCTAGAATCAAATTCTGTGCAACCTGTTCTGCGTTTCCAATAATCTTTTTCGCCAACGCTTTTCTGTAAATATATCCGATTAACAGTCCGCAATAAGGGTAACTGACTGCTTCCAACAATTAAAATCACGGCTGTCAGGTCATTGAAGCACCTCCTTTATTCATATTTTGGTTAGTATGTACGAACGGCATGCTCAAAAAGAATATGCCTTGATATTCTCCACACAAATATATTATAATGTTTGATACGACAATATGTCCAAAGAAACTTGAGGTGTATATGATGAACTATTTTTCATATATTTGCAAAAATATTGATAAAATTATATGCACGATAGTTGCTATTTTTGCTCTTATCAGTATTCTTATAATAGGTAGTACCACTGTAGATACTAATTTCTTTTCAGAAGTGTAATAGTACAGTTTGCTGCATATTTAATCAGCATTTTATGATATTATTCACTCTTAGGTATAACTACACCATATTTAAGAATTTAAGAAAAATCCTCTATCCTATAGCCATATTAGTAGCTTTTATTAACCGTTTATATACCTGGCCTGGGAACAGAATAAACTCGGCACGTTCATGGATAAACCTAAGGTTTATAACGCTTCAGCCATCTGAACTAGTTAAGATTCTACTTTGTATCCTAATAATGGCGTCATATCTAGATGAGCATAAGGGATGAACTATGTAATTTTCAAAATGCCTTGTCAAAGCTGTGCTAATCCGCCTCACCCTATCATCCTCATCGTGCTCAAGGAGGACCTCCCAGTGCGCTAGTATTTTGCATCCATTTGGCTCTTCGTGATGTTTCTTTTCTGGCAGCATCGAGGCTTGAGGCGCTAGGCAGAGTTCACTTCGCTTTGATGTTGCTCTAATCCTCTCGGCTATATATCCATGGCGCAGTACCAAAGAGATAGAGTCGAGCATTTCACCCGCATCCTGACAACCTTTTCACTTCCGGGGAACTGCCAGGTATGGCAGTCCGAGTGCAGCTATTGGTTTCAGGTGGATTCTTTGGTGAGGACTCTTCAGGTGGAACTCAGAAAAGCTTAGATTTCATACCCTGTTCGAGACAAGTGACTTTTCTTCGCATGTGCGCTGGGCGAAGAGCTTGGACTACTCGGTGGATTCTTTGTGTATCGCACTCTGCAGCAGCCACTCCTTCTTCGTAGATTGAGCGTTCTAGACGCGGTCGATTTCTGCTGGTGCTGATAATCTCTGGAATAATCGGTATGTTCGTGTTTCCAGATTTTTGACATCTCGCAATGACTATAGAGCCTTAGCATGCCTGCCAACGCAATGGTATAACGTTACCATTCCTAAGCTGCAGCGGATCATCCATAGTATCTAATATATGCTAGCCATCACTTGCCTTGTGCTAAACCTTAGCAGTGCGCGAGTGAAAGATAAACTACAGATTATAAATAATAATGAGAGAAAAGAATCATATGAGTACTTATATTCGAGCTCAGAAACAAACTTAATCTTTAAACTCCTTTTCATTGGTAAATTTATCAAGTCTTATTTTCGTATGCTTTTCAGCAGTTTCTTCGATAGGTATCGTTTATTTTGCCCAAGTAGTTTCAAAATATATTTCAGAAAGGTAGTTTAGTACTAAAATTGGTCCATATAAAGAATGGTCCCATATATATTTAACGCTTCAAGCTTACTTTTTGTTGATCCATATCCTCTTTCTACAGTTAAAAATGGCATATCATCATTTCCATACTGTTCTGTGAATCTGGCACATCATGTCCCATTATCTTCATTTTCATTAAAATCACCTAATACTGTAGTATCGTGCCTCCTGCATATCTCTTTTATGTTACGAATGAATACACATTCAAAGTTTGCAATTGTTTCCATCCGAGTTTCGATATGTTGCCGAACATCTCCGAGGCAGTTCAACTATCAGATCTTATCGTCAATTAATCTACAATTCTATCTTTGTGTGGTAGAAGAAGCTCGTAGTCATATAAAAGCTGTTTTCAGTCATTGGCCCCATGAATATCATATCAACGTCTTCACTTACAAATCTGGTGTTTTACCATGGTGAGTGTAAACCCCAAATTATCATCGTTGAATATTTTCTCTAAGATAATCGACATTACCTCCTATCACGCATATAAGAAATTCCGGATATAAGATTTCTATTTTCGTGTTTATCTTCCTCCAACATAAGACTTGAGTTCATTTATAAGTCTATCTGCCATTTCTGCCCAGGACCCTCAATGTCATGTAAAAGATAAATTTAAAGAATCGTATCTGTATATTCGAGATCACTCGTCATTTTGTAACAAACCATTTACTATCTTCATCTAATACTTGCCATCAATGCTCTGTAGTTTTAGATCCTTAACCCTTCCAACTTATAAATATAAGTTTTGACTCATCTTGGTTTAAATACTCAAAATCCGCATCATATAGCCAGGAAAGCATCTCATATATAAATCTGATTTTGGTTGGTCCATTCTGTCACGACAATACATTTAGTTCCGTGAGTTCTGCTTATTGTGTCAAAACTCTTGCAGATTAGCAATGAGTTCAGTCCTTTTTGCTGATAGAATAGAATAGATATTTCGGTTTTGCGATATATATTTAAATCTTGACTCTACTATGTTTTAAGTTTTGCGTTAATTCTGATTATGTTCTCTGCTTCCATCCCATATTCTCTTAGAGGTACTATATGATGCTGTAGCTGGTTGCCTCGGCCCTCTAGTGACTTATTTATCAATGTTAATGGTGTTGTTTTTTGTGTTTTTTGTTTTTTTTGTTTTTTTTTTTTTTGTTTTTGTGGTTTTTTGGTGTTTGTTTTGTGTTTTGTGTGGGGTTGTTTTGTTTGTTTTTGTTTGTTTTTGGTTTTTGTTTTTTGTTTTTTTTTTTTTTTTTGTTTTTTGTTTGTTTGTTTGTTGGTTGAGCATTTCTTTATGATTTGAATATATTTGTGTTCTAAGATATTAGGCTGTACCGCTTTGAGAAAATTTTGGTGTATACCTTTCATCTCTTTCCAGTACCGCAATTTCATTTTCTGTTTCCCAATATCCCAATATTCGAAGATAAAGCGGTAAGAACACCATGTGTTGTGTTTGATCCCAATGAATTGTTTACAGGTCATTACCACCGTTTCTTAATATATCAAGTATCATGGTATTTGATGCTTAGTTGTTTCATTTAGTTTCCTGCTAACCTGTCAATTGGTTTATCCGGTTTCTTGATATGAGTAAGAGAAAATCAGGATCCAATTTTAGATTAACCACACCAGGAAAATATGTCCCTTTCGTCTAATGTTTTAATGATAGAGTGCTGCTAATTTTTCCGCCAAATACCAAAGCGGGATAAAATCTAAGAATACTCATTGACCCTCATTATCTTATAAAGTTTAATATTGAAATCATGTATAAAGTTAAAGTCATAAATTGAGGGTTTGTGTTTGTTTAGATTCAAATTTCAGTCTCAGTATACGATCATATTTTATTAAAATTTTCTTCTATATAGGTTCCTTCCTTTAAGACTATAGAATACCTAAATTAGTAGAAATTCTGATATTTACATCAGACTGAATTACTCAATAAGTCGTGGCTTTAGCATAGCTGTAATCTCCCTAAGCTTGGGTGAATAACCCACGATGCCATTAGCTCACTTCTGCATTGTTTATAACAAGATGTCTCTTATCTATTCCGTTTCAACTAGCTGTCTATCTGGGTTATCCTCATATAGCAGAAGTAATCCGGGCGAGATGATTATTGCTTCGTCTGCTGGCGCACTGTACAAGTCCATCATCTATTCCTGATGGAGCATCTGTTATCACATAGTCGTAGATATTCTTTAACTTTCGCAGAGCACTTTCATGAAGTGTAGATATCCATCACGTCCCTCTCGGGTGATGATATATGATATATAAATCGTCAAATCTCTTATCCTGATAAGCGCCTGTGATTCTGCACATTGTTCCAGTCAGAACGTCATGAACGTCGTAAACGACATTGTTTTCTAGACCGAGTAGCAAATCAAGGTTCCTAAGTCCCATATCAAGGTCCAATCAAAACGCGCTCTTGCCCTCTTTGCAGTATTGGGCAGGCATTCATCATTAGTTTTAAGTAAACATCAAAATGTCCTTGATTCCGTCGCACATTTGATAAGTCCTCCCTCGGAAGCATTACAACAACCGCTATCTTGGGTCATCTGCCCAGGTGCCATGGCTACAACACACCAAAATCCTCATAGGTTCCCTTAAATTTATTTATTATTCCATAGTTAATCTTATAGTCACTTAGCTCTATCAAAGCTCTCCGTCTAGCTTATAATCCGTCGGATACTTGCCAGCATCCATCTTCGCCCAAGTTCATTAGCTTTGCCTCAACCTGCTCATATGTAAAAAGGTTGGTACCGGCAGATTGATTTATACCGCTTAGATGATTTCTTACTTTCAGCCTCATCCTTTGGCTGTACATTAGCCTGATATTGAGCTGTTCAGTCTTTCCTGCAACATCAGCAGGATAATTTTTAAGCGCTGCTCTTAAGCGTTCCTGAAAGACAAACTCTTCGCATTCCCTTGATTGTTGCCTTGCGATTTTCTTCCCACTTATATTTATGTCTTTGTGAGCTTTACTGTTCTACCTTCGCTTTCAGCACCACCGCTACTGCTAACCTTATTTCGTTTTTCCGTGATTGTAAGCGTTGCTGTATAATTTGCCAACTGTATGGGGGTATAGTTGTTATCACCCTGTCCAATTGATAAGTTAAATACATCGGCAGGTTCCCCAGTTTGCTAGTTAAAGTAATCAAACTTAACCATCTGACTGATCCTCAACCTGATCTTTTCATCAGTGCTCCTCAATTCCTTTTGGATATCTGTATGGGATGGATTTTTCCTCTATCAGATGTAATCGTGTCTATATTCTTATATAGTTTTTTTTTCATTATCTATACCTCTTAGGAAAATATGTATTGGCTTTGTTATAGATAGCATTCCAAACAGCTACCTTGGCTCTGTCTTGCTCTCTTGACTGGTTCTCTAACCGTTTCTCCTATCTCTATTCCAGTTTTTCTGCTCCTAGACCCTAGTCACAGCTCTCTGAAGTATAGCATCTATAGATTATCTCCTTGTTATATCCAAGGCTCACTTTCCATTGCCCCAGTTTTTTCCCTGTTGCAATACATGCAAAATAATAATTACAAAGTTACCTATTCCCCATTCTAGGTCTCATATCCATCACCGTCCTCTTATAAGCATTCCAGGTAACAGCAAATGATCTTCCTTGTATCCTATATGTCCCATATCCCAAATCTTTAGGTTTGGATTAAGTCCACATTCTAGAGCCACAAGACCTGTTATGGGTTTAAAGTAGAGCAGGTGCTGCAGACGCTGTCGCATTGTTCCCTGTAGAGTGCTGCTGAAACGGATCTCTGGGTTGCCTGTACAGATTCCATTCACTTGCTAATACCATCAGCAAATGAGTTTAGATCAAAGGTAGGATAGCTCGCCATATAGCAAGCATCACCTGTCTTCCATCTAGTACTATCAGCTGCACCACTGTTACATATGGTATTCCTCTAACTATATTCTCCAAGACTGGCCTCTACAGCCACCTGAAGATTTTATCAATGATCAGATATACATCACTTACCCTTTTGACTCTTGTCTCACTAATTGTCGATACGCCAGTTGCCCGAGCTATCGACAGCAACAGTTTATTCCATAACGTGGGCTTAGCCTCAAGAGCTGCCTCTATTCATCCCTTACCTATAAGATCTGTGTTTAGATATCCACTTCTTGGGGAATGAGCCAGCACTATCTTGATATTGATCCCTTATATCTATTATATGAGCACCTAGACTTCCGTTAGGACTAGTATCTTTGTGTTTCAAACAGACACTCCTTTATGCCTTTTCCTCAAAGAAGATTACGCTCTTTTGAGCATATTTTTTAACTGTGTGACGGGCATATATTTTTTGGCACCACTGTCTACAATCTTGTTTCTGACGATAATATTTTTTTTTCTTGCCTGGGCATCGGCAGTAGGTTTTCCTATTCCAGTACTTTCTCATGCCCTTAAAACATTCTGAAGCACTTATCCCTTCTCTATATCCTCATCAAGCAAATCTGCTAAAGTTTCTTGGAGTATAGATAAACTTCATATTTCTAACATTTATCGGTAGACTCACATTGTGCTTATTTCAAGCACCTTTGAAGCTTCATATCTATCTAACTTTTTATCCTATTCCACTCAGTTCTGGCCACCACTATCAAATACTGCTGTGCACTTGTGCCCTTGCTATCCATTTGCTCCTAGCCACACACTTAAGTCTGAGTCAAACTTATGACTAAATTTTCATCACTAATTCATCAAAACTAGGAAAATCATCTATTATTCGTCACGTTTTCTTTAAGCTTATTCAAAAGTCTAGCGCAGATTTATTTATCTCAGCACTATCAAGTCCACTAGCGTTAAATACAGCAGTAAAAATCTGCTTGTTTCCGGCAAAGTAAATTACCATTTCTATCGTATATATTTCCTCTAGGTGCAGATGTATAGATGGTCTTCGTTGGCTGCTTTGTTGCAGCTTCATTTCGTATCTTGTGCTCAATACGTTTATAACAGGCGCACTACAAAGCGGCGGGCGAAGAATCGGAAACGTATGTACTTGTCTAGATTGATTTTTCTGTTATGATCATTCATTTAAATATCCGTCTCTACGCCTAGTTAGCTTTGTTTATAAAAATGCTCAAATAACCTGTTATAACAACTTCTATTACTGAGACAAGCGGTAACTTTCGAGCATATAAAATATGTATATGGCGAGCCTGGTAAACATACATTAACCAGTAGCAACCTATGTATCAATATGGCTAAGCGCTAATTCCGCTTATCGTAACAGGCTCTCTGTGTTGATTGATCTTCTTGTCAAAAGCACAAAACACCATAACAACAAGACTAATCGACTAACCAATATATTGATTGAGAACAAATCCTTAGCTAGCATAAAGAAAGCAGTAACCACTATTGGCTAGTAAATCCTCTTCCTGATATATAAATACTACTGCAAGCATTAGACATAGCAGTGGATCTACTCCTCTAAACTTACTGGCAGTAGGCTTGTGATAAAAGCCTGAAGTACAAGACTATCAGCAAACAATGATATATGTCTTTAGCTTCATGGTATCACTCCTCTGTCCATAGATGCAAAATCAGTCTCTGGTTTTATTTCCGACCTTGAGAAGTTGCTTATCGCTATCATATCTCATTTAGATACACTTACCGATAATTATATACCAGCCGGATATTCCACCCATACCCGATGTTATTCAATATCCCCTCACCCACATCGATCTGCTATCTAGCATGTAACCAGTTAGCGTTCCATTGCTTGAAGCCTCAAAATTCCCAAAAGACTTCTTGTTATCCTGGTGCAGAAACTTATTTTGCTAGACTCATCTATTATAGGTGAAATCTTAGACCAGCCCTTGCCTGTGGCGTGCTTCACCCACAGGCCTTGTCCGTAAGTACTATATTTCCTTTTTGGATTTTGCTCCTCACTACCTCTATCTACAACAAAGGAATTTGTCCAATTGTTCCGTCAAGGATGTAATCTTTGCCGTTACAATGTCAGCTCTCGCTGAAAGTAAAGATCGTAGTTGACGCTTCTCAAGGGCTTCCAGGCTTCTGAAGCTCATTTGCAGTCAATGTCATCTGTTGACCTGCTGCTTAAGCTGCTGTTTTCTTCTTTAGCTTTTCGTTTTCCTTCGTTAACTGTCTATATAGAAGGCTCACTAAATTGTCCACTGAGCATTACTTGCCCAAGGATGTCATAGGTTTTCTATAGCCATATATATGAAAGCGTTAAAAACGCCGCTACCTGAACTTCCGATTGAAGGTAAGTGCTAAAATTATGATCGCCGCAAATAATAATGAAAGCAACACGCTAATCGGTTTATGTCCCTTTATAAATTTCATTGCGTTTCTCACTTCCTACTATCTACGTTTTACACTGGAAGCATGAATCTTAGGGTTTCTATATTGTTTAGACTCATTCCAGTTCCAAGAACCTTTCTTCAAATGTGTTCGGCAACTGTCGCCTTGATAACTTGTTCTCTTCTCTATAAGCTTTGTCTAGATTATAATTCTTCGCCGCCTCTGAAACCTTACCGCCAGAGCGATATCTGCTGCGATTTCAAAAGGTGGTGCTTTTTCTATTGTTGCTTTACTCCATCATATTCTGTTGACTCCTGTAAGCCAAGCATAATGTCTCTGTTTATTACCTCTATATGCTCTTTGGCAATCTGATATGTGATGTCACGACCGCTAGCCTGAACCGTCTTGATGATTTCGTCGCCATTTCGTCAATATCTGAGCGAGCTGCCGTATCTTAACTTATCTCGGCTGTCTTCTCACTATCATAAGGCATGTCTCTTACGCACATACTGAATTATGGCTTCGTTGAACTTATCTCCATGTCTTATAGTGTGCTAGCTACTATACCACCAAAGCGCTATAATAATATCGGTTGTTCTCCACCTATATCACATATCATGCAGGCGGTTGAACTATCAACATCAAGACAGCACCTTAACGCTGCAGCATAGAACAACTTCTAGAATGTAAACCTCAAAGATAAACCCATCATCTTGTACCTTCAACAGCTCTTTTTCTACTTCGGTAACTCGCGGAACGCGCCAGCAACTACTCTGAAGTTCTTAATCTTATTTCCGACAGCCTTGTCGATAAATGCTCTAAACATATCTCCAGTTCTATCAAAATCGAAGTGCTCATCCTGAAGGTCTTCCACAACCATTATATTGCTGGTGCCTTACCAATCATCTCCTTATCGTGCCGACAGCTAAAGTTACATTGCGCCTCTTATCTGGCGCAATTACAACGAATCAGTTCGTTTAAGACAATTCCATTATCCTTAATGTAAAATCAGCGTATTTGCGGTACCTAGATCAATACCCATATCCTTTGCTTTGATGAAATTAACATTACTTTACCTCCGTTGTATATCAAATGTAAACCGCATGACGCTTCTATATCAGTCCCGCCATATCACGCCATGCTAGTGCTCTCATCACCTGACCCATGATCGAGCACCTTTGTTGATATTTTACCCGATTCACAGAGCCTCTTAGTTGTCACCATCTTTGCTGCTCGGACTTGAGTCCTTGGATGATTGTGAACAAAAGATAACGATGCAGCGCTCATCACTCACAGCTAGGTAAACACCTACAGGTGCTGGGCTCCCTTAGTTCACCGACAGACACCCTATCGATGTGAAACACGCGCGCCCAACATCCGCCGGCAGGCTGACAAAGCATTCGCTAGCCAAGATGTCTCAGCTCAGGCATCGCCGACTTGCCACATCATCCTGCTGGGTTATAACAATGTAGCCATGCTCTTCTTCTGGGTAAGCCTTCTGCCTATCTCTGCTGCTGCAGAGTTGCGCGAAACCTTACTCTTGCCTATCCCATAAAGCTAACAAGCTCCTTTGGACTTGCAGAGGAGTATGCCATAAATGTCACCAGACTCAAACTCATTAATGATCTTACCAGCAGCTCCAAGGCTGGTACTCCTTCGTTTCAGTTCCTAATTATCAAGCGATAAGCTCAGTATTGGATAAAAGAACCAACTCCATATAAAAAAGCCTTTCCATGGGTCTTTCCGATTGTGAGCAATACGGTTTTTTAATGAATCTCTCTTACCGACAATCTTTAATTAAATTCAAATTCACCCTATATTATACCATTAATGTATTGCTCTTGCCATGTTTATTGTTAAGTTTCATACAAAATGTAGACATTTCGTATTAACATTGCCGTCTATATAAGACTTAAGGCAAGCAATAACCTCGTCTATGTTCATTCATAGTATCTAACACAAGCGCATCTTCAATGACCGCTCTTAGGGGGTTTACAGCTCTAATGAGTCTCGTGTAATCCCACAGTTGATATCCTCAAGACCTTATCCAAGCTTCTTCCTCACTTCCTTTTCTATAAGCTCCTTGTATCTGCGATTTGCTCTTTCCTCTGCGAATGCGGTTATAAAACTTGAACTCAACATCTGGCATAACATTAGTACATATATCTCTACCGTCCATTACAAGGCTCTTGCTTCTTCCCATCTCCTTTGGTTGCGGCAAAACCTTTACTTCTTACGCTTCAATCTTGGAACAGTCGAATGCCATCATTGAAACCTCTGGAGTTCTAATAAACTGCTAACATCTTCCCCATCTAGATATATGCAGTTTCTAAAGTCAATACTGGTCTTATTATTAAGCATCTCATTAGCCTAGTCTCGTCATCACAGCCTATGCCACTTCTGATCACCACCTGTCCAACCGCTCTTATACATAGCGCCAGTATACATAATCGATTCCATATTCACTTTTAAAATCTTCGCTAATTATTGCTTTTGCCAGCGCCACCAGGACCATCTATAGCTATCCTCTTTGGCATATTTGCTCCATTCTGTATCAAAACCAATTATTTCTTCTTTCCTAAGGCCTCGATTTCTTTGATAAAGTGTTCACATCCTTAAAAGATCTATATACTGATGCAAAATCTAACATATGCAACCTCATCAAGATGTAAGCTGTTCATGACAAGCTCGCCAAGGAAAGTACTCTTAACTTCTTTTCCATCATGTTGTTAGGCCACGCTCTATACTGTCGACAACGCTCGTGTCAGCTAGTGCAACAGGTCTCCACTTCTCGCATGCCCCTTTATAATACCCATTCATTAGTTTTGTCTCTATCAAAGGCCTGGCGACCATCATACCAATAATAATCATTATTATGGTCATCTCAACCTTCTCGTAGGTCGTAAAACGCTTTACACACTTCTCGCATTCTCTTCTGCGTCTAATCGCCTTACCGTCGTCGATTGGCCTAGAATCAATTACCTTTGTATCTTCATTATCACAAAATGGACATCTCATTTGTTTATCCCGTATATATCTTCAATACTGTTGTTTACTATATTATGTATTTTATTTACTATGCCTTCTTTTCTACATCAAAATGTACTGCCTTTCTTAAAGTCCAAAAAACACAGCCCATATCACTAGGCTGTGCCGATACTCATCTCATTTATTTAGGCTGCTGTTTTCTGATGTCTTTTTATAACATTGTAGCCTGCTCCTCAGCTACGATCTCTGGTATTCCTTCTGTGATACCTTCTTACCGTCCTTCATTACCTTGTCCAAGAACCTTATCGAAGAGACCTTCTGACATGATTCTGCTGCTCGTCAGCATATGTTTCCGATGTCTGCAAAGCCTTCTTGAAGCTTTCCTCATCATATCATTATCCTCGGATCTTCAAATTTCCTTCTTGTATTCTCTGTTGCTGGCAAAATATTCTCTGAGCGAGCGATACTATATATATTCTATTAAATACTATGTTCTTAGCATATTCTTGCTTCAGCTTCTCAAAACCCTTCTTGTCAGTTCTCCTTCACCAACTCTTGAGATATATTTTCATTTATAGTTCTGAGCCTGAGCCTTATATGATTCCTCTAGTATTAGCCTGTGACGCATAGCCTCATTAGGTTCCTTCTGGGATGCTTCTTAGCCTGAACTTGTCTATTATTCTGCTCAAAAGTTCCTGCTTAACTGTGAGTCCTAGGCTCTGTTTCTGGTTAGAAGTTCCTTCTTAACACCCTCTTTGTATTCCTTGACTGTTGTAAGCAATTCTTGCTTTACAAATTCTGTATTTGGTTAGGAACAAATCTTCTTCTTGCTGTTAATTGTTACTTTGAATTCTGGCTTTGCCTGAAGTCCAGTCTTCCATAGTCATCAGAATTTTAGGTTTAGGTTACAGACTCTCCGACGTTCTTACCAATCAGACCATGACAAAACCGTCCTATCATCTGAGTTGTACCAACTGTTATATCAGTTGATTCACTGTCCGCCTTCGACTCCTTGCCGTCTATCTTGCCAACAAATGAGATGTTAATTGTATCTCATTTTCAACCTTACCCGTCTTGGAGTTCAGTCTTTGCAACTTTCTGAAGTCTTCTGAATTTCTACATCAACACTGCCATCGGTAACATGGCCTTCTGACTAGCATACTCTAGTCCCTTATAGTTGCCAACCTTGACGTTGCTTAGATCATGGTTGTATTCTTTGGACTGCTTAACAAATACTAGTATAATAGCGATAACAGCAACGATTACCTTGTAACGCCTGATCCCATAAGCAATTTCTTGTTATATCATACCTTCCTCTTGAATTTGTAATTAGTGTATAAAGTCTTACCTTCAGATTCTACCATTTGTACAATCTTTTTCAATTAAAAAGCCACGTATAATTCGCAATACACAATCCCATACTTTCATAAAAAAGAGACGAACCCTTTTTCGGCTCATCTCTCTAAAATAAATCACACTTGTCCAAAACACATTGTGCAAGTATCCTCTGTCTTCTCTTTCTGCTATGTTCATACACATTGAAATATAGCACATAGAACACCTTCTTTTCTCTGGCTCATCATCGCTTCTGTCTTCAGCGTTCTTGCTAGCTACGATGCGGCTGTAAAACAGAGTGCCAATAGCAACAGATACGGCCGCTATATATAATAAGTGACTCACAAAGTATTCCAACCACAATCATCTCCTCATCAAGTCTATCAATGTAATTATATACATTCTACCACAAATATAGCTTTTACACCACACGCCCTGAAGAATTTTTATATAGATTTCTAAATATGACCTAAATTTAGTCAAATATTTCCTTAGCAACCTCAGCCTTTGATTTCAATTCTAGTGATCTATAGCCATTCAGCCCTTAATCAATATGCATTAGTATCTGTCTTAAGCCACTCCCTGCATCCTTTAGGTTGTTAGCCACTATCATCAGTGTTCTTCTTTGAGCTTAGCCTTTGAGTTTTCTAGCATATTGTCCAGTTTCCATCGAGAAGCCACACTTAAAACTGTCCCTTCTTTTGTTTTCTCCAAGATATTTAAGTATATCCATTGTTCTCTTAGAGGAATGAAAGGTCTCCATCTTTCTTCTTAATCTTGCTATCCATAGCTTTCTGGCGTGTAATCTGACCACAGCCGCAACCTTTACAATGCTGTCCTGCTGATCTGACAAGCAGTTACTGCATCAACATATCTTTAGCTGAAGAGACTTCGCTATTTTTATGAAGTTTTGGATTTCTGCTGTCGTATTCGACCTTCCTGGCCTGTAACTTCAGCTCCTCTTAGCATGGCTTCTTTGCTAGAGCACCCATCTTGCCACTGCTGTGATTTAGTCGGGAACCACCTAATCTGGGTCTGCCCATGACTCCATCAGCCAGTCATTCCTGCAGTAACGAGAAGAACCTTCTTGCCCTAGCATATCATCCTTTTCCCTTGCCATTTCTCTTTCAATTACATCAAAGAGAAAATCCCGGCTCAGGGCATCTTTCTCGGCGCCCGTGTCTCCACATGCCGCAAAGGAGCCGTTCTGTGGCTCTACGACACCAATTCCATACTTCTTCGGTTGCGTATACGTCCCAGCGTTATCTCGTTTTTCAAACATAGCGTGTTCGCGCAGGCGAAATCTATCTTCTTGCACCTTGATGCCAGGGAAAGTTGTCGCTAGCATATCATCTGCTATTCCAGTTTGCACCCATTGGCGATGACGGTTGCCGTTGCAGGCGCAATCATAAAGATGTCAGCCTTTTTCGCAAGCGATATATGCTCTACATCAAATTTAGAAATTCCCATCAAAAGTATCCACATAGCATTTATTTCTCCTCAGTTGTGCGTCTCAAAGACGAGCGGGCTAATAAAGCTCACATGCATTCTCAGTCATTATTACGTTTACATCTGCTTTCTGTCTTTGACAGAGCACTTACACAGACATGCAGTTTTATACGCTGCAATTCCACCGCTTGCTCTCAGTAATTATCGACTCATTTCTCAAACATTTTGCTCCTAAATCTTGCTCTTACAAATGCTTTGGTACTGAGTGTCAAGTCTATACTTTGATTTTTCATCCTCCACATATCTATCAGCAATGCTTCCACCCTCTGTTCGCCATCATCCAAGATAGGTCTGTGAAACCTCTGCATATAGTCAGCTTCTGAGTAACCGGTCTATTCTATCATCGTTCCTTATGTGCAGTATACTCTCACCTGCATGAAAGCATTTAGACGCTGCCCTTAGGGTAGATTGCATGCGTCGATCCACCGTTCCCTCTTACAACAGAAAATACAGCTGGAATATCACTGGCCCATCTGCAATGTGATCATGTTCTTTGGTTTCGACTCTTCTAGCATCTCTCCGGCATGGCGATATTTGATGCATCTATCTACGCGCTTTGTTGACGCCCTTGTGCCCAAAGATCGCTCTCGTCAATTTGTCGTATTATCAACAGTGTGTAACCTGTTCCGCGATCTCGTCTGCGCCATTTCTGCTCATCTTCTATGAACCCACAGCGGGATGCAATCCATGGCATATGTCAGCGACCCCACCACATGTATTAGCCGCCATTCCCGTATTTCCTAGACTGTACAGTGCTCTGGCCACACCGCACTCTCGATGGTCCTCATTCTGGTCAGTTGAAAGTCTTGGAGCCCGTAAACAGTTCAGGTGCGCCTGGATAAAACAGTTCCTCGCCGAAAACTCTCAGCTACGTTATGAGGCCCTGCAATGCGGCCATCTCTTGCATCTCTGATAAACCGTTGAGGTAGATTGTCCTCCAGGATCGCACCCTCACTCCCTGCTCCCTCAGCAGCACTTTGCTGAGGCTTGATCCAACCTCACCCCAGAAGCTCTTTCGTCTGTCCGTAGTACTTTAAATATTGGCCCTGCATAGTATCCATTTAGGAGCGTCTTAATCAAAGTCCCAAACTGCACGCAATTATATTTGCCATAAAATCACCCTCGATAATTGCCAAAAAGGCCGAGAATTCCCCACCGGATCTGGATAATAAAATTACTGTTTGCGCAAGCTTTCTTTGCTGTATCACATGGCTGTGTGGATGCCGCTGCATCATAGCAGCCATCTCATGATAGCATCTTATCGATTTAATTTCTGATTCCGCTCTTCTTGAGACCATCCATCAAACGGCTGTGTATGGAGCACTCGCCCCGCCCTAGCAGCTGTGCATTGATCTCTGCACCACACCTGACGATACTGTCTCTCTCTCTGTAGCTTTCTACCATTGCATGCAGATCTCAGAGCTCTCATTACATGCGAGGATCGCATGCTCTCAAATGTGTCTTAGCTCTTTGGAACCGTAAGCATCCTCAGCTTAACACTGTAGATGAGGTCTGCGGTGTGCAGTCAGCACCCTTTTTACCTCTTGCCATCACTTCCTCCCGATCACTGATTTGATGCACATCGATCTTAGCTTGTTCTCTGCAAGATCAAGCGCCCGATGCCAAAGCAGCCTCACGAAGGCCCTCCTAGAGCTGTCTCTCTGTGTTTGTGCCTTGGGCGTATTTCTTTATCGCCGCTCTCAAAGCTTTAAGCCCTGCATGCTCCTCCTGTGAGACTCCATCTTATGCTCGCCGTTGGAACCTCTCATGTGAATGGAGACCAGCACCCTGCAGTGCTACTCGTGTAGAACTTTACACGTCAATCAAATTGAATACATTTTCGGTGCTAGAACATCCACCAAGCTGCATGACCTTCCATGGCATGCGCTTATCAACCACTGCATATCATCCTCGCATAGCTCAGCAAATGTCCATAACCTCTACCTGGTGTGAAAGTATGTCCAAGTTCTCTTCCTCTGAGACAGCGCAAACACTCTTAACCTTGTCTCACGCCTGTAAGGAACTTGGATGTTGCTGCTTGCCTCTAACCTGTAGTGTCGTGAGCCCTCAATGGAAAAGTGCTCCAATCTGATTTCCCTTATCCTGTGTGGTCTTCCTGTGTTTTCTTCCTTCCTTTTCTCGCGCTTCTGCGCTTCATGCGCAAGAACTCACCGTAGTCCAAAATCTTTACAAACCGGTGGCGCAGCATTCGTGAGATCTTCACCAACGCAGCGCTTAGGCTCGTCCAGCAAGCTAAGAGCATCCTCTCTGCTCATGACTCCAAGCATAAGCTGCCATCCGCAATCTATAACTCTAAGTTGTTCTTTCGCGTATTTCCTCGTTTATTCTGTTCTTTGATGCTCAGTACCTCCAGTAATATAAATACGGACACCTGAAGTCGCATCAAAATATGTCATACATAGTCTTTATTAGCCTCAGAAACGAAATTCATTAGGTGAGAAGCAGACAGCTCACTAGCGAGTACCTCATACTTTACCAGTATGTCCAGTACATATGCCAACATACTGTTTAAAATTCCAGTCTTTTAGTATATTTTATATGAATTAAATTATTGTTTTGGGTTTGTGTGGTTTTTTTTGTGGGTGTTTTTTTTTTTGGTGTGGGTGGTTGTTTGTGTGGGTGTTTGGGGTTTTTTGTTTTTTGGTTTTTGTTGTTTGGTTTTTGGTTGGGTGTTTGTGGTTTTTGTGTTGTTGTTTTGGTTGGGTTTTGGTTTGGGTTTTTGGGGTGTTTTTTGTTGTTGTGGTTTTTTTGTGTTGGGGGTGGTGTTTTGGGTTTGGGTTTTTTTGGTTGGGGTTTTTTGTTTTGTGTTTTTTTGTGGTGTGTGTTTGGGGTTTGTTGTTGTTTTTTGTTTGGTTGGTGTTTTTTTGTGTTTTGTTTTTTGTTTTGTGTGTTTTTGGTGGTGTTACTTCCCTTTGTGCTTTTTTTTAATTAGCTTTTGGCTAATGCCTCACGTTTCTTAGCTCTTTAATCATCAATGTAGATATCAGACAGCTGTCACAGCCATTCCGCGAAATACAAAGCTTTCGTGCCTGTACCACCAGTTTCCGCGAGTGTGTATCCTCGCTATTTTCGTATTTTTAATTATAGGTGTGCTCTTTTGTGAAACCGCAACACCTGAAGCTGTCTTTGACTCCTGTAACAGTTATTGCTGTAGCTGATTTTATAGTCTGAAACTCGATTTTCCACCTACGCTATAGTAACCAAATGTAACTTCTCTCGCCATTTTCGTTTCTTTACCGTCAAAGGTAAGTCGCCATGCAGCTGTCCAGTTATCTGCCTTCGTCAGCCTTTCACCTGCCAGGTAAACCTTCTCTGCAGTTCTACCGTTATCAGTTATAGCAACCTCGCAGCCAGATCGTGGGTAGTCGAACCGTTTTGAACCTGCACTTCCTGCCTATTAGTATCATCAAACCACTTCTTGCTATACATTGATATTTTAGTCTTAGGTCTCTTGTTCTTAAACGTAAAAGTCAGAGCTTGAGCCATCTGCAGTTAACACTAATGGGTTACTTGAAAGTCATTGTCACGGTAAGTTTACCGGCTTTGTCCTCACGCTGGAAGTCTGCCATAGACTGTTAGCCCTACAGTCTCATGGTTCTTCGGAGCCTCAGCTCAGTTAGACGATACTCTCCAGCCTCTGTGACTCAGTGCGGAATTTAAACCGTGATAGTATCTCACCTCTACCTTCTGTACAAGTTACAGGTAAATGCCGGCATCAGTTTTAGCTTTTCTGGCTTTGAATACGGCTCCGTTTGGGTAGGAACGTCCTCAGTGTCGCTTAACTATATCGACTCTCTGTACTGCGCTTTCAGTTCTCAAGAGCTTACAAGCGCCTGGTGTGGTCTTGAATAGCCAGGCTCCTTGCAGTGGATCTAAACACATTAACACACAAGGTCCAGAAACTGAGTTTCAAACTTTCTGCACTCTCCAGAAAGTATATGGTTAGCACTCCTGCACTCGTAGAAACCCTTCCACTGGAGTGCACCCTTGATACTGCCTTCATATAGTTTAGATGTATCTGAATAGCGCCAAAGAGCTCTGCTGAAGTGCGCAGCATACGTGGTCCTGTCATTGCCTTGTGTATCATCCAAAGCAGCCTGGTTATCGAGACCATAGTCTCTAGAAAGCTCCTCCTAAGTGAGCTTTCGCACAGTAAGCAAATCTTTCACTACTGTCGTCATAGGTTCCTTCTTACTGTCCTCACTCTTGGATGTCGCTTTACTGTATAGAACATCAGCATTTCGCTCTAGCTTTCTGTAAACAGCTCTGCCACCAAATGATGGGAAAACGTGTCTCTCGCCCTAAAAGCAAAAAGGCTCTGCACACCTGATGATGTCACATCCTAGATACTCTCACCTTACACGTCACTCCTGAGACACAAACCATGGTACTCGTTTTTCGTTTTAGCGGTCTTTTCTGCTTCGCCATTTCTTAACAGCGTAGTTACTGTGCCACCCTCTCAGTCAAACCTCACAAATAGTTTGCCATCCTCCTTATGTGAGAACTTGAAACTCAAGATACTGGTTTGGTAGGCTAACCAAAACCATTGTTAGGGTACCGTTATACCGCAGCCTCATAGCGTTATCACCAAGATGTACATCCTCGATTGTCATTTCCTATCGCGATACCGCTTTGATAGGTAGTCGTGATAGCTTTCTGAGTTTATAGTTTATGTCTCTCTACCTCACCTCGTACTGCGACTCTCTTTTGAGCGCAAACTTTAACTGCACTCGGGTACGGTTTACAGCTCCCTCAGTGCGAGAATCCTCCGCAAAGAAAGGCTGCGCGAAGTATGGCGGTGTGATAAATACCACACCTCCACGCTCTGAGACATAATGGATTCCAGCTGCATCAAAAGTAATTCAGCAAATTGGAGTTAACAGCTCTGTCATACTCCACCAGGAACACCTGTGATATAAAAGCATATATCTCAGGTCCGAGCTTCAAGCCTGATGAATTCCCACTTCTTTGTTTGATGTATTTAGGTGTGCTTGCTTAAAGACAGTCTCTCGACCCATCAACTCAACTAGCTTTATACCCAATAGGGTCTGTCATATAGCTTCTCCAGTGTTTGCTGGCAATTTTTGAACTTAGCATGGAGGTTATCGTAAGCGCTCTAGTTCTTCTAGTGCGCGGCTGATTTTCAGTAGTTCTTTCAGTACAGTCCCCTGCTACATTATTGATTTTCTCAGCTTTTCGCAGCTCGTTAGTACCTTTCATCTTTCTTTGCAACCTCGAGCACTGATACATATTTCACCAAGGACAGTTGCAAATAGCTCGTCCTTTTAGGCTTAGGCCTTTACATCAAATGTTATGAAATCTCAGTTGAGCTCTAGCATCTTTAAGCATCGCTAACGAGTTGCTACTGTTTTCTACTAACACCTTTGTTGCGCTGACCTGCGTGCCGATTCTTTTGCCATCCTCGGCTTTAGGCGTGCCGACAGTGTAGTTTCTGCTCCCGTATGCGCTGTCACGATGATTCCTTATCTCACTTCTATCTCGCTGACTTTAGCTCTGTTTCGTTGAGAAAGCTGGGGTCTTCTGATATACGCGACGATGAATTCCTTTATATCATTTTACTTGATATATCTATTGCGTCTATCTTCATCCTGTAGATTGGTCTCTCGTAAGCTCGCTTCTAGCTTTCTTTTATCCGTCTTAAAGTCTGAGAGCTTTTGAATCTTGCCTTCGTCTACCTGCCTTGAAGCGCACAGACAGCATCACCTGCATCAGCATAGACAGGAGCATACAAGCAAGGTTAAAAGTTTTGACTGATATGTATCTTTTCTTTGTCATCCAACCCATCTCTCCTATCTTATCTGACGAGTCACAGCAGCGCCTAGTATCCTTGGCAGTCCTGTATCGTCCAGTATCGCCCACTCAGCAATGGCATCTACGTATCTCTAGTGTCGATGAGTGTGCGGTGGGACGATAGGTTTACGCACCACTGGCATTGCGGTTTTGCGCTCACGTGTTTCTCAAACCCGTTTTAAGCCGCAGTGGAAACTCATAACCAAAAATGTCTGCATTGTCGAATATTCCCACCTTCACCTGCTCGTGTGGTCTGACAACGAAGATATATACCGTTAACTAGGCCTGTGTAGAGTGCCACTCCATCTGCACCTGCTGTCTCGTGTCACACTGGACTTTGCACCCAAGGCTCTGTCTTTCTGGGTTCTGCGTGCTGCCTCGCTCGATCCCGAAGACTATATAGTCAGCAAATCTCGCTCCACTGGACGCGTGATGTTACTGTGATAGCCTGTCCCATCAGCTTTTAGCCTGCAGCGGCTGATAAATTGACATCCGAGCCACTGATACCTTTGTTGTTGTCAGTGAAAGACTATCTATCTAGCTGGGCTTTACGTCTGTAGATACGAAATTGAAGGTAGAATGAAAATACAAAGCTAAGTCACACTAGAGCAACCTTATCTATTACTGTGCATGGTTAGATTTCCTTCTTTTCTTCGCTACATTAGGTATACCAATATTATGATTAGGAGTGGTCCCACACACCAGCTATGCTGCTACGAATTTTCGCCATGTGGTTTATAACTTCTACAGCTCCTTTGTTGGCTTTGTCGTACTGCGTGCGCTCTCCACGGATTAGGAAGTCTGTGGGAATTAACGTAAAGGCGTGCATGTAATCAAAGTCACATAGTCCTTTGCCTTCTTCAATATCTAGCTTTTCTACCATCGTCAGGTAGAACTGTGTCGATCTGGTCGACTCTGTGAGACGCAGCACTTTCAAGTCAAATACATGTGTATGAAAACACATATCTCCGACCTTAATAGCTGATCTATGTTTGTGAATACTCGCAGATGCAGACCTGTAGGACCTGACAAAAGACTGTGAGTGCTTTCACCACCTACCTCAACTCGATGATCCCGTGTATGACCTCGCTGTAATTTGCAGTAATGTGCTCCTCATCGACATTGTGATAAAATAGGCATATGTTACTATTTATCTGGAATTCTCTGTATCCCATTATGCCGAGTGTCAAGGTCACGTCCATAATCTGTTTCGTATCTGCTTAGCTCCATCCTTGCTCAATGAATACCTGCTGCTTTCGTGAACCAAAGCTCTGAGTGTATTCCTTTGCTTCTCGTTAAGAGTCTCTCCTTTCTCACTCCCTTGGACATATGTCCTCGATCTTTCCACATAGCTTGCTATTGCTTTTCGAAGAGTGCAGTTCGTTACGCAATCGCTGAGTTGTCGGGTAGGCTAAAAACCCTATTCCCGTTATCAGTGAGATTAAAGCCACCAATATATTTGGCATGATGCTTTATTTCATTGTTAGCAGCTTACAGCATGCGCCAGCTTTACGTATCCTAAAAAGCACCCTAATACAGATTGAACTAAGACCGTAGATGAGTACCTACCCTTACCACTCCGTCTCTGCGAACGAATCTCGTGACCCAGCTATTACATCTGTTGCAACTGAGACCAGCAGTTTTATCGTAAGGCAGTAATGTGATAGTTCCAAGGTCAGTTGTACCCTGCTAACCAGTTAGCTTAGGTCATCTGATTCCTTGTCATATGTTGCAGTGATTGCGAATTCGATTGGCTTTGGTTGTGTTATATCCACTCTTGGAGTCTTTGTCTCCTTAAGTACATATGAACCAACAGCATCTGGTCCTTGAATGTAAATACTGTCTTAGTACCATCTAGTGTGAATGTTTGCCATCTTTAACTACGTTAGTTCCCAACCTTCTTGTAAAGGTTTTCAACTCAGCTCTCGCAACAAGGATTGTTTGTACATCGTCCTTCTTGTTTACACATAACTCTGTGTGTAGATACGATGTTCTTATCCTTACGAGTTGTTCCGTGGTCACCTTCGCCACCTCTGTTTGGGTTGTTTGAGTGCTCAAGGTAAACTGTATTTGTTGCCACCTGACAACCGACAACTGCGTTGTTGTTAGGGTGTGCATGAATGCTCTACAACGATCTTGCTTGTCCTTAGTGTTACAGGTAGTTTTCTGCTGATGGTGTCTTTAGGTCATCAAAAAGCAACTGCAAATCCGTTAGTTGCACCATTTGTTGTTACAGCATATCTGCTAGCTGGAATTAGGAACTCCGTCAATCTTGGCGCTCAGTTTTGAATCAGCCTTTGAGTGTTAGGCCAGCTGACGTCTCATCGATGGGCAGCAATGCTTCATGCCACTGTCTCATACTCTGTCAGGAAGTTTGCTGGAAGTGTGCCTGTTAGGCTTGTAGGTGATTGTATCACCAATTCCATGATCGCCCGTGTAGCATCCTGCCACTCGACGTCGCTGCTCCTGAACCTTCTTTACAACTGTTGGAACATCGAAACTTTGTTCTGCCTTTCTGTGTTTCTTAACAATCTTTAGCGTGTCAAAGTGTGCTAGCTGAGTTATTTACCAGTCTGTGAATCCGCTTTTATCCTTGATTAGGCAGCCAACCTGCCTCTAGATTTCCTAGGTACCTGCTTGTACCAGCAACTACTGGTCTTTGTCTTTTTCTGTGCTGGATCTAGGTGTGCCTGAAGAGTGTTGCTAAAGTCTGGAGCCTTTATCTGTACAGATAGAGTCTTTAGCCTGCATTTTGCATCTCCTTGAGACCTCGCCTTTGATAGTAGCTCTTGATTCCGTCACACTGGACGCGGAGAGAGTGCTTCCTGAAAGCCTCCCTTAAAGATCTGGAGACGCTTCGAATTGCGTGACTCTGTCTTACCATCATTCTTGAGTGTAAGTGTGTGGTTTTCTGCAGCGAATACCTTAGCTGAGCATTACGAGAAAGCTGACATAACATCGAGCATCAGGTATCATGGCTACCTGTTGGTTCAGTTCTGTTTCGTTAATTAAGTTTCGCATTTTAACTCGTTAATACGTTAAGCGATACATTTGAAACAAACCAAAAACATGATTGCGTGCACTAGGCAAAGAAATTTGTTCATAAAGTAAATCGGATTATGTGTATCTCCTGATTTTAGGATTTATCCCAGTTTGCGCCGTTAGATTTGATTTGTTCATGAACTAGAATTTGCATGCTGTATACAAAATTTATGTACTAGATTATACATCTATGAAAAGTTACATAAAGTATTTGGAATTTCTCGTAGCTACGTTTTATCACAATTGACTGTCTGTCAAGCTTTTGCCTTCTGCTTTACTGTCATCATATGGCTAGATGCTAGCCATTTACTTAGGCAGTGTACAATCAAAAAGCTTACCATTGGCTTTGAGACCCAGCTCAGTGCTCTGAAATTTTTCACTCATTAAAATCGCGATTTAGGATCCATTCTTTTACTTATGAAATTGCTTTTCTGCCGTAGCGCAGTCGTGCTAATTAGCACTGCTCAGATAATTCTTCGACATTATCAAACTTTATTTCATCCCTAAGCACTATCCAGAAATTCCATTGTAATGCCTTCCTTTCCGCAAAGGATTTTGATCAAAGCTCAAAGATATGCGTGTCCGACATTTCTTTTCCGTAGCTACTCATCGTAGAAGCTTAACTGCGACATTTGTTACGCTCGGATATCTCTTTCCACGTTATAGACACAAAATGTCACATGAGCAAACTGGTGAATGGTGTAACCATGCTTATCGTCTATAACAAGATTTGAGGTTGGAAATCGAGTTTCTGCCAAGCCTCATTTACCGGACGACGACTTCACCTGATATAGCATGGGACGCCCCATAAGTATGTTTCACACTCATCGACCCTGCACCATGCTTAATTAGGTTTCTAGTCAAAGCTCTAGAGCTCACCACCTGCTCATTTATGACAAAAGCATCTGCCACTCCTATGTTGCTGACCCAGCTCAAGGCCTCAGTCTCACAAAGTAGTGCTCACATTTCCGCAGCCTTTTGATAGCCGAAGTTGTGGTTGAAATCCCACAGACAACAGACTTTTGCACGAAGCTTATCTACGATAATTTTCTTTACGCCTTTCTTCTGGCGGCATCTCCATAATTTCTTTTGTAAAGGAATGTTTATGAGGTAGTCAACTCTCCAAGGCCTCCATGAGTCTCTTCTTTTCTCATGTTTATAGAGTATGTTCTTTGTAGTCATTTGGAAGAAGGTCCCTAGGGTGATTCTGCACACCTACAACGATTTAAGTCCGCGTTCCTTTCGCAATCTCAATTGTCTCCCAAAAGTTTCAAACTTCTGTGCACTGGGTGTACACCATCAGTTACCCTAAGCGCAATCGATGTCTCCTACTGCTCTTTATTTCATTTAAATTATCATGTTTGGCATTATAAAATCCTTGTCTGCTTTTAATAAGCCATTACTTTTTCTTTGGCTGTCCCAAAATTCTCCAGCCTTGCCATAGCTCCTATAGTCTTGCAAAAGTCATCCTTGAGTAGTGGGTGGGAATTTCTCCTCGAGAACTAGGCTCATTTCAAAAGAGACCACTGGTCCTCTCTTAGCTCAACTCCGTTTACAAAAGGTGCTTTTTCCCAGTCCTCTGCTCTGCTAAGCCAAAATAGCCTCAGAGGTTTATCTACTAGGGGTGCATTTCTCCTATTTCCTCTGGACTCATATTCCTTATCTTTTTCTATGTCTGTGCATCTGCTATATCACATCCTGACTCCAATCCTAGTCAGACTGCTCATCGCTGCTCCGCAGCCGAGCGACCCTTCCTGCCCTGAACATAGCTGCTTATGCAAAGTACCCTGAGCATGCGATTTCAAACTCAAATTCACATCCATCAAAGGATATTATATCAGCCCTTTCTATATAAGCCTTATGACTCTGTACATCTATAGTCTTGCCTTCACGCGCATATTCATATAGCTTTTTACCACCCACCCTGTAAGCGCAGAATACATCAGTGGAACTCGTTAATCACACCTCTAAAAGCTTCTGACGCCTTCTCAAGCATCTTTCTATCTATGCATAAAATCTTCACAGGTTTCTGACGGTATTTCCCCAAATATCAAGCGTATCTGTCTCACAGACCCTAGTCTTGTCACTACCTCTGTAAACTTTGATATCGTATCCAGATAATCCATGACTACTCTCCAGCTCTTCCCAATGGTTACAGGAGTACCCTCTGCCATTGGATCAAGTGTTCCAAGATGTCCAACTCGCTTGAGTGCAGCAAAGAGCACGATCTACTATGGCTACAACATCAAAGTCATGACCCAGGCTGTATTTGTATTATTCCATCCATACTGTTTCTCTGCCAAAGGCTTCAATACTCTCAAGCTTCATCTAGGCTGCATCTAAGTCTCGCGCCAGCTGCTTTCTTGCATGTCCGCCTCCGCCTAGACCTTTAGCACATAGCTGCTACATCAATACTGCTTTTGACCTCATGCAGCTTTGATTACATCTTTTTCATACTCCTGACGAAACGTAGAAACCTCGGCCCTTTATCGCTCTCATAAGATTTACGATTCTATCTGTCTCATACATGAGCCCCCGCTCTTTTAGCATTTCCTGACTAACAGCAGTTATCAAAAGCTTGCCATCAAACTCACTCTCATCTTCGCGCATATTGCAAGTGTACTTCTAACTAAAGTGCTCTCAGATCTATCACTCTCCATATCTCTATGCTAACTTCGTTTGCAGAAACTCCTGATCATATAGCTCAGCAACTATCTCGTAGTGTAATTTTCTGAGTGTTAGAATACTGAAAATTTCCCGTGTCCGTTGTAATCATCCCTTGCAAAGACCGAGTTTGCCAATTCTCTTATCAGGGAGTATTTCTAGTTCCTTTTATTAAAAGAGAGGCAAGCTGCCCTGTGGCTGCAGGACTGAGGATCCCAGATGTAGTCACTAGTACGTGCTACGTCGAGTGGTGGTCTATGCGTACACTTGCTTTTGCAGCCTGAAATAAAGGGCGCTCTTTCACCTATTCTGTCTAGATGCCCTGAATCACGCAAAACGCTATGTCTGACCGGCAGTGCAAAATTCTTTATCTTCTGTAGCTAAAGCCTCAGCTGCACATTAGATTGTCTGGAACTTCTTCATCTATGATTATCCACGCTTCCTGCCAAGCTGCCTAGAGCTGGCCAAATAGCTGCACCACGAGCCTATCGCATCTCCATCCATATTAGTGTGTGGATAGGCGCAAAGCTTTGATTCGCTTTGATTGCTTCTGCGTTTCCTAAAGCTATATCTTCCCATTCTTTTCCAAGCTCTCTTATCACCTTTTCTATGTGATTTTCCATATTCCATCGAGCTATCAATCTTGAAAAATAAGCTCTGCACATGTCTTATGCTAGCTTCTTGCTAATCTCAGTTCATAAGTCCAGCTGCACGCTTTAGACCGTCTATAACTCGAGTCTTTTCGATCCTTGCTTTTCTGCTCAGTCTATATCTGTCTCTATCTCCATGAGTACATGACACAACTGTCACATAGCAGGTTGCATAGCTGCTGTCTGAAGTAACTTCAACATCTGTGATGCTGATAAACTTTCCGGCTAGATTGGGTCTTTAATCTCGGTAAAGCAAAAGCTGACTTATTATTCTTTTGATTTCTTCACCGAGTCTCTTTTGTTCTATATCCTTTTCCCCATACTTTCTCCAGATCATAGCGCCATACACAAACTGTTTTATATGCTTTCGCCCATCTCTACTGCAAGCGGGCACTCGATCAAATCGCCATCTTTGATATCGTTATAGTTTTCGATTCCGATACCGCACTCATATCCTGAGCAGCTTCCTTTGCATCATCCTTAGATCTCTTGCGTGATGAAATTTTTCCTTCGCGATATCAATTCCATCTTACAAGTCCTATACTCACGTTACCTGAACCTTACCCTCAATAACGTCAGCACCGATGATTCCAACATATTTGCCTTGAAGGTATTTCTGATTTCAACCTTACCTAGATTTCTTCCTTGTCCTGGATCGAGCATACCCTTTCATAGCGTTTTCATGTCGTCAATTACGTCGTAGATTACTCTATATCTCGATTTCTGCTCTCTCTATCTGCTAGAGTCTGACACGCTGTGCTTAGTCTTACATTAAATCAAGATGATTACGGCACCTGATGTACCTGCAAGCATGATATCTGATTCCAGTAACTGTACCTACACCCTGTGTGGGATGATATTAATAACCTCGTCGTTATTTAGCTTTTCGGGTGAGCGACTAGGCAACCGATTGAACCCTGAACGTCTCCCTTGATGATTAGGAGTTGAGTTCATAACGTCACCTCTCCTGAGTCTTGCTAAATAGTTCTCTAGTGTTGTGCTTGAATTCTTTGCGAGAACTCTTCTCTTAGCTTCTCTTTACGCTTCTCCATGATGTCTCTTGCAATCTTGTCTTCCTTTAACTGCATTGAACTCATCGCCATCCCTGAGGAACGTCTGTAAGTCCAAGAATTTCAACAGCAGTAGCTGATCCAGCCTTCTTTATAGTCTTTCTCTGAAGTTCATCAGACGGTTCTACCTGCAGATGTACCTGCAACGATGTCTCTGTCCGCTCTCAAGTGTAGCCATTTGTACAGCAGAGTGTAGCTACGGACCTTTTGCCTTTATCTAGTCTGGCCTCAATTACTGAACCCATAGCTAGTCTGCTTGAGTTTAGCCTTGAGAGCTCAAGAACCTCTGCCTGAAGTGAAATCATCTCAAGCGAGTTCATGATTCCGTCGCCTGACTTTGCTGAAACTGGAACTTGATTACATCTCCACCCCAATCTTCAACTAGGACGTTGTGCTCTGATCCTGTAACTCTATCAGGTTAGCTCTGGCTTATCCATCTGTTGATTGCAACTATGATAGGAACTCCTGCTAGCATGGCTGATTGACTCTATCGTCTGTGCATTACCATCGTCTGCAGCAGCAAACTAAACTGCAAGATATCAGTAACATGAGCACCTCTCAGCCTCACATCGCTGTAAAATGCTACGTGTCCTGTTGTATCTAGGAAATACAATTTTCTGCCCATTTACGCAACCTCAGATGCCGATGTGCAGTAATTCCACCTGACTCACTGAAGTAACGTAGTCTTCCTGATTGCATCAAGTAGCGATGTCCTGCGTGGTCAATGGCTCATTACAGTGATAATAGGTGGTCTTGGCTTTTAGTATCCTTCATCGTCCTCCGGAATACTTCATTCCTGTTCTTCATTTTCTTCCCCAACCTTGCGATATGAACGCTGATTCCGATTTCATCAGCAAGAATCAACTGTGTCCTCATCGATGTTCTGGTTTGATATTTGCCAGTATACCTAGCTTCATCAAAGACATGATACTTGATGTTGAAACCTCTGTCTGCTACAGAAGCCTGCAACTGTGATAGGTACTGTAAGAACTATTGTGCCTTCTGTAATACTTCTTCTTCTAATCTGTGGTTCTAGCTATCATTGTTGATTCCTGTACTTGGTGTGCTTGTTTTCTAACCTGCTTCTCAATGGCATTTCTCTCAAACTTATCAGAACCCTATGGTTCTCCTCTATCAAACTGACTTCTTCTTGTCGTCTCTCTTTTCCCAATTCGGCCTCTTCGATTCTACCCGAAGTTGTTCTCTCTTGTCCTTGTCCTGATATCTTGAGTTTCCACCCTGCCTGTATCATCTGCTGTTAAACTTTCTCCAGAGTCAGCTCGTTTCTGGAGTTGTTTCGTTTCATCGTTTCTATCGTTTACGATCACTTCTATATCGTTTTCTATCGCGTCTTTCGCCTCTAGCCTCGCCTGACTTTACATCTCTGCTTGGTCTTGTGTTTCTTCTGTCGTCAGACTTCTTTTGCCTCAGATGATGCGAGGCTTTTGCTGCTCTTTCTACAGCTTCTTTTCCTCTGCCTTAACCTCATCAGGTCTCTTTATAATCTTAACACCGATAGGTCTTCTTCCTGACGTTCCTGATCAGCTGTAGTTTCCTGCTTGCTGTAGTTCCAGGCTTTCTTCGCTTCCTTCAATAGGCTTCTTTTGCCTCTTCCTTTGCATCTCCTTCTCTTTGATGCCTCTTTTTGAGTCTTGAGTGTTCCTTTGATGTCACGTCTTTGCTGCTTTGCCACTGCTTTATTCTCTCTCTTTTCTTTCTTAACTGAGTTCTGCTTTCTTATCGCTCTCCTCCGCTTTAGTTCTTTTACCGTAGGAATCGTCCACTATCGGTCTTCAATAAATAAACGCTTTCTACCAGCTGCGGCTTTGCTGTTTCACTAGCATGCTCTTAGCCTCACCCTTAGCGTATGCCGACTTAAGCTTTGCAGTATCACCCTCGGATAATGTGCTCATATGACTCTCTAGCTCTATACAGTCTCAGAACGCCTTGGTGAGCTCCTTGCTTTTGAACTTCTAGTTCACGGGCAAGTTCAAATACTACTGCCATTAGAGACCTCCTTTCTGATTGGATCAGGGCTCGATCCCCTCACATATGCTTTCAGCCAGAAACCTGTCCACGATTGCGAATACGCCCTTATCCACATTCGGTCATGTGCGGCTCACTAGCTTCCCGAAAACCCTGTATTTTATATATTGGTGACGCATTTCATGTCAATTTTACTCTTTGTATTGTCTCCAACATCCGTCGCTATTATCAAAAGTTTTACGCCTCTTTGCGATTAGCATAGTGCGGTGTTATACCAACCTGGATATTCTTTGACCTTGCAGCAAAAGCCCATGTACTTCTAAACTTGATTTTCCATCAAAATTCTCCTCTTAGCTTATCTGCTATCTTTCTTGATCAACCTTGCGTCTGAAGACTCTTGCAAACGCCCTCTTCTTGCACGTGCATTATCAGCATTCTAATGCTCTTTTTGCCGCCATAGGCACCCCTGCTCATCCTTCCTTCGCGTAAAAGTCAGCCAGATGTTATCACCTTCGTCTCACAAGTCTCAAACAGCTCATCACAGAGACTTTTGATTCCATGCAAACTGTGCATCTGCGCACCGTCTTTACTCGAATCTTATTACGACCTCGCATCATGCTGGATCTTCGCCAGCTCATATCCTCATCGTAAACTCCATCAGCATCTTCATCCCCAGGTACTACAGGCTATGACTCTTTATATCTATCTTTCCAACCACTAGACCTTTGCTGCTAGTCTTACGTTCTGACAGCTCTCACCTATTGCTGGTAGAAAGCTGGTACGGGTACTACCACAGTGCAGCCTCTTTTCTTCATCGCAATCGAAACGATGAATACGTCCTCAACTCTTAGCTCGCTAAGTACGTTGCTAACATGTTTCTTTCTCGCTCATCATGCCCATGGAATTCCACGTCAATCTTTCCTCTCCATCCAAGCTTCATTTGCACAGACTGAACTCTTGATCCGCGGTTACCAACGCATGTAACCTACTGGGTCCAACGTTCTCAAACCTCAGTGTAAGAAACTGTCATCTTTGGTTCTTGAGACCAGCTTCTCTATACGATAGCCTTAATCTCAAATCCGGTTCGACTCTGTGAGTTCTGGAACCTCTAGCTCAAATAGCTTCTTTACAAGGCCTGGATGTGATCTTTGAAAGATATACTGAGGTCCCTTTGGGCTGTACTTAACATCCATGATGTAAGCCTTTAGTCTATCATTTACCTCAAAACGTTCTCCTGGTACCTGCTCCTCGAGTGGAAGTATTGCCTCTGTATGGCCTAGGTCAACAAAGAGTGTTGCTCCGCTCTTTCTGTGCTACACACTTACACTCTAACAATCTCCATATGGGACGATTCTTTGAAATCATCGTATACCTTTTGAGCGCTCAGCTTCTCTGATTCTCTGCACTACTACCTGCTTTTGCTGTCTGTGCAGCGATTCTACCAAAGTCCTCGGTGTAACCGCAAACTCTATCGCATCGCTGATTTCGTATCTTGCATCAATCTCGCGTACATCATCAGGCAAGGCTTATCTCACGGTTTTCGTCCATAACTTCTTCGACAACCTCAAGTCTTGAAAGAACGGAAATATCTCGTCTCTGAATCGATGTCAACTCTTACATTATCGACATTGATATTCCATTGTGGTGCTATAGTTGCGCCTATATGCAGCTAACAATGCTGACTCAATTGCCTCTAGAAGAACTCCTTTTTCTATATGTTTCTTCCTCAAGCTGTCTCGAGGCGCAGTCCATAAACTCTCTGTTCATTTCTGACCTCTATTTATATTTAGTCCCTAGAAGATAACTGCTAGATTAGCCTTAGCTAATCTGATCTCTAGGTAGTTCCATATCTTTTACCATCTACTGTAATCTTTACAATACCATCATTCAAAGCGAGAACAAGCGTTCCAACTGGCTGCTTCATCTGTCAATAACCTTATAAAGCTTGATTTCTGTTCACTGCCAGACATATCTGTCAAAACATGCTCCTGAGTAATAAGTTCTCTGTCCATTCCTGGCAGCTAACCTCAGGTAGATATTCCTTTCTATCAAATCCTGCTCATCTAGCTTATCTGAAAGAAATCTGCGACCTCTTCAAATCTCTGAGTGCCTGCTATCCTTCCTCTTTGTCAATGTATACTCTAAGAAAGTAATCAGGTCCTTCTTTTAACAAATTCACATGCAGAGACTAGCTTTCTCTCATCAGAAATCCTGATAAGCTCCTCTGTCACTTCTGTAATCTTTTTCTTTTGCCATTTTCACCCTATACAAAACTTAAAGAGTGGGAAGGCCCACTCTTTAACGAATTATCGATTACAATTATAGTACCATAAATTTTTATACACAGTCAAATAATCGACACTTTACTCAGATGTCGCTACTACTTGTTAGGCGTCTCTACATTTCCCATAAAAAGCTTAACCTCATCCTGATGGCTCAGCTGGTGCAGCAGCTTCCTCTGCATCATCTGCTGCCTTCTTTAGCAGCTAGCTTTATTTAGTCCTTCATCATACGAAGATTAGGCAAGTGCAGTTAGTACGAACATGATTACAGCCTGGATGAAGTTACCAACCATTGGCTGAGCGCTCCAACTGTGATAGAAAATGCCTGAGAAGTTGATTCCTCCTAGAATCATTCCGATTAGCGGTGTGATGATATCTGCTACGAGTGAGTTAACGATAGCAGTAAATGCACCACCGATGATGATACCAATTGCCATGCTCATAACGTTGCCGTTGCTGATAAACCCTTAAATTCCTTTAATAAAGCTCTTCATTAAGCTCTCCTTTCAATCCCCCAAAGTACCACAAACTAAAATCATAAAATTAAATTGTCTATATAGGTATACCCTGATTGTGTATATATTAACAAAAATTTCTTTCGAAATGCAATATTATTTTTATGATTGTATGCTCCTACGTAATTGTAGTATTCCTTTGTCTCAAAAACCATCTCTTCCTAAAGACCAGCGCCTTGCCGCAGCCAAGTTAACTATTCCACCTGACATGAGTCTCACTTTTGATAAGTTGATATAGGCATGACATGGCCCTGCAAAACTATCATCAAAACTAGGTGCAATCGCTGAGATTTTTCATAATACGATAATGTTCCGCATTCTGTCTCAAGCTTAATCTGCTCTCCATCACTCTCTACATAGAGTATCTCATCAAAGCTAACACGTCTTAAACCTGGTTCGTCTTATAAACGATATATCTACTCTTCCATAACGTTCTCCCCTAATACATAACATCTTAATGATTATATATTGGTTTTCGGTAGAATATGCATGTTTTTCCGTCATTTTGTCCAAAAATCCGTCATTTTGACGCAATTTAGATGATAATGTATGAAATCCCGTCAATTTGACAGGATTTCATACATTTATCAGTTTTATGTCATTTATACGAAAATTAGACTTTCATCAGTATTACCCTTTTATGTGCATATTAAAACAGCCTTAGAAGAAGCTTAGCTGATCTCGTCTCTGGAAGTCCATCAAGATTCCGTGTCTCAAGTGACTCTAGAGCGTGCGATTTTACCTTTGATCTTATCACGCCATCTCTCACCGTATCAAAAGGCTTCTCCTCATATGCCTCAACAAATGCCATGTAGCAGAACCTCCCATTCCATCTATGACTACAAATGGAAGCAAACACCCTCACCATCCTCGACCCAGAACTTAAGAGCCTTGAGTGTCCAAGTTTAGGCATGCGAACTTAAATCCTTAGCATACATCTCATGCAACCTCGTAGACAAGAATTTCTACCATTTCTTAGGTCGTATTCTTACCCTGGTTATGGTTTCCTCAATCTTCTTGAGACAAAGCTGATGGTCCCTGAAGGATTACTGAGGCATTAAAGTCAGCAGCTACTGAGTAAAGTGCGTTGCATAAAACTCCTGTGGATACACAACCTTGCTGCGCAGCTAAGCCATGCATCAATACTGCCAGCAACAGCGTGGGCTCTAGGGAACATGTACTGAATTTTGATACATGAATCAATGTACCAGTCAGGCTACCCAATGCATCCTTCATGATTCCGGAAGCCTCGTCGCTGAGCGGCTCATTCTTTCCTTCACCTTCTCCATGATATCATCAAAGAGATGTCTTGATGACACGCCAGGAGGCCAGTGTAGTTCTATGATGTCATCTCTGTAGAATATCACCTCTCATGGTTGCGGTTCCATCTTTGATGTGACCTGCGCACTGTTTGGCCACATCTGGCACGTCGTGAAAACCCTGATATTCTGACTAGGCTGGGTCAGCGAACTTGTCGAGCCCAGGTATCACTGAGCATCCGACGTACAAAAGATGTGCCAAACTCGGGCATCGCATAGCTTCCATGCGTGAAACTTATAGTTTTCGTCCTTTATATCTGGCGCTTCGTCTGTGCCGTTGAAAATGCTGGAGCACTTTTCTCATTCGTCAGGTCGATCGGTAGCGGGTCAACTCCCTGGTCGTATCCACAAAGCTGCCTTATCATCGAAGGTGCGTCATGTCCCTAGAGATATCAGGTTTTAGTAGGCGTTTTGTATCTATCTTGCAGATAAACAAAGTGCGTTGTCCCAACATCTCGACTTTAGTATCATTTGCTGGTCTTTGCACCGACCGAACTCTATAGATTTGCGCGATCTTCCGAACTAGTGCAATTCCGCCTGGATGCTGTCCCGTCGTCTTTGCCGCACCATCTGTCAGAATTCATAGCCTCTAATGTATCACGTTCTTGTTTACTCGAGGTTCTGTTTCCTCTGCAAACTTGAGCACATATCCATAAGTTCAATCTTGTCAGCCACAGTACTTACATGCACCGGCCTTGTATACGTCAACCGGAAGATTTCAGCACGACATAGCTGTGTGTCTCTGCCTTTCGTATTCTCCAGCGAAAGTTAAAGGTCCATATCAGGCTCCTTAACCTCGTTAAAATCCAAGGAAGGCTGCAAACGGAAATAGCACACGCCCTCATGCATCTCCGTGCGCACTGGGCACAGCACTTTAAAATACGCGCAGGCATATCTATTCCTACAGTCAGAGAGATTCATATCTTCCCACTCTAAGTGCTTGCACTTAGGGCATACATAATGTGGCTCCAAGTGGATTAACCTCTAGTGACCCAGCCATTGTCGCATGCAAGACGCGAACTTTACTAGACTGCAGATCCTCAAGTGAGCGTAGCCATCCTCCAGCGACTTTGTTAACTAGTATCTGTGCAGAAACGCGCATGTGCGTGTAGCGCCATTTCCTAAGATGGAGTCAAGCTCCTCATTGAGTCTTTCTTCTATTTCTCGCGGAACTATTCTCTCCTGCCCCATCTCATGGACCTTATCCATGCAGGTCTTACGAAGAGTCTCCTCAGCCCCTCGATCTTTGGGTGGATGCTTACCATAGGAACTGGCAGAATGTCTCGAGAAATCATATCAGCAATCTATTATGTTTTCTCACCAACTATTTCGCTCAAGCTGTACATCATCACCAAGATATGGCAAACCTCGAGCACTCCATCAGTCGTTCTCATATATAGCCCTGATCGCTCAGCATCCTTATATCATGCCTGCCGTGATAATGGCATTTCTACAGCTGACTCCCGCCCATCATGGCAGCGCGCCGGTTGTTGCAACTACCATCTTGCCTAGCCTTCTTCCGCATTCCAAAACTCTGCGGTGCAGTTTCCTAGATTCTTCTCTCGACTCAACCATGCGCTTTTCTGTCATGAACTGATTGTTAATCAAAAGTTGGAATTTCTAGAGTTAGTCAGAAGCTTGCGATTTCATCGCTCCGCATCGACTGTGGCAATTATTTGAGACGCTCTATATACCCTCACCCTGCCTCGCGAGGCTGCAGACCAATAATTACACTCCCTAACACCTCACTGATTACAGATTTAGGAAGTCTAGTTTCTAGAACACTCTATATGAGACATAGAAACCATCTTTATGTATGTAAGGCCTCCTGAGTTGCCAAGCAGAATTATGTGGTTGGATTCCCTCTTCTTGTAGTCTATAAAGCTTTCCGTCCTCATTTACGCGGTCGCTATCATCAAAGGACACAGCCTTCCATGCGTAAATGATTTTTGATATTTATATCGTCCTTAGTAAAGCTTTAAGGCAGCACGCGCTGCCTATCTCGGGAAGCTCTGTACTACGCCGTGGTCTGCCATTGGCTCGGCGGATAGTCCCCATCTTGCATGCAGTCTTAACTGTGGTTTCGGCATCGTTTAGTCACGTCCACAGCGCTCATCTTTGTGTGACGATGACCAGCTCGACTCTCCTTTTGTCCGTCGTAGTTATCCTCACAGCGAAGCTTGATACTGCTCTTCTCTATGCTGCGTCAATTCTCACAGTTATGGCATTTTCATAGGTATCATCCCATCTCAGGTGCACCTATTGGCTGTGATATCGCTTCCTTTCTAGAAGGCTATTGACCTCATCCACTTCACGCCTTGCTTAAGCAATAGCACATAGAACAGGTGCTAGTTTTCTGTCTGTAATTGAAAGAGACACTTGTCAAAAACATTCTCGTGTCTCATGGTTCTCGCATCCTTGTCAAAGAGTGCATTCCTGCAACCCACAGCAACCTGCTTCTGCTCGGTGAAAGTTCTGCCAGAGGAGGTAATCTCAGCGTGATAGCTTTTCACGTTGTGATATGTCCTCTTTTCGCAAGATCCTAGTAGTTTTTCTTGCGTCTCAATCCGCTGTTTCCGCCGCCTTGGAACTCTGGGTTCCCCACGCCTCAGGTTTTGATGCTGCTGCCTTGTGCAGCTTCCTGTCTTCTTCTATTTGCTCTTTTATTTCGTCGTCCTTCTCTTCTGCAAGGACCTCGCGGGCCTCTGCGTAGCTTTATCGATCGTTTTCGAAGACTATTTCATATTCAAGACCTATTTCATGACATTTATCATCAAAGTCGACCGGCTTGATGCGCTTACCGTTTAGATTCTGCAAGCCCAGCTCACCAACTGTGCCATTATTACTCTTCCTCTATCTTTAGCGAAGAAATGTCTATGCCTGCCATGCAGTGGTTTTCTCGTTAAGCTTTCGCAAAACCTTAGGAAAGGATTAGTCTGGAGAGCATCAGCATCTGAAAGAATCGATTTACATATGTAAGTATTTCAGTTCAATTCGGACATCCTCAAGGTCACCTACCGAGCTAAATGATGACACCTTTTGTCTTATCCTCTTCTTTTGCTGACTGGAACAACATAGCTTTTAGCCTGCCAGAGAGCTTTAGTGCATCACTCAAAATAACAGCGTCGTCAACTCCGTGCAACGGCCCTGTCCCTATATTCTTCGGCGACATTATCCCATCTATATAGTCGTAAAACAACTCCTTCATCGAGGAGTTTCCTCGCGCTCATAAATTAGACTGGAAGAGCTCATCCATGATGTCCTCTTCCTTTTACCGTCTTTACGAGCTCTCCTTTTTCGCAAATATAACGCCCTTAGTGCATTCCGCCAGCAACGCCATAATCAGCGCCCTTAGCTTCTCCTGGTCCGTTTATCGACACGGCCCATGACGCCACTCTAGTCCTTCTCTGATTCTGCTCATCAAGCAAGTCTTCACAATTTTTCGCAAGTTCCTCGAGATTAACGGATGCTCGTCCACATAGCAGGACATGATACTAAATCATAGTTAGCTTCTCAAGTCCAATGGTCTCTAAAATTTCTTTCGCAAAACAGAACCTCTTCTACTGGATTTGCTGTCAATGATGCTCTCGCGGTGTCGCCCTTTACACCGTCAAAGAAGCAGTGCTGTCGCAATACCTGTGCCAGACTCCAGGAGCTTTCCCTCTTTTGACTGTACCTGGCCTCAGTAATTCCAGCTATGTATAGGGTGCATCTGTCTCTTGTGCACAGCCTGTGGCTCTATAGTTCATCCTCACATCAGATGATTTGGCGCATCACATGACTATATCATCAGAAACCCATAGTCCTGCGATAGCAACATTTCCTAAGCGCTGCTAAAGGCACTCTTGCCGTACCCACCTGTATTTCTGCAAGGACATCCTTTTCTAAAGATCCTGAGTTTGCGCCGACTCACAGGTATATGAGCCATCATCTTTGCCTCGTTAACGGCAGCTCTTACTCTCCTCTATACTCCTATATCTCCTGGGTTAATTCCTAATCTTATCTGCCCAGTCTTAATCTATCGCAGCAAGAGCGGCTCATAATCAAAGTGAATTATCTAGCAACTATAGGCATGTTTGCCTGTATTCTAGCTTCTTTAAGCGTATTTGCAGCCTCTCTATCCCGGAATAGCAGCCCATACACTCGCAGCTTTCAGCATTTTCTAGCTCAGAGTTTGACTTAGCAAAAGTCCCTGCGTCATGTGCATCTATCATGGTCATAGACTCGAATGCTTGCTGACGCACCGCCTCCTACTTTGATATTTCTTATCATTTACTGATTTTAAACCCATCGTCTTACCAACCTCATGACCAATATCATTCCAGGTCACAACATACCGTAGTTGTCAGCAAAGAGCTGCGCCCATCATGTGAAACTCTTGCTTCGACCTTTATCGCTTATCATCGCCTTGCCTGTAAACATCCTTATCATTACAAAGATTATTCTTCCTCCATCTAGTGCCGGAAAGCGGCAAGAAGATTGAAAATCGCAAAGGTTAAGGCTTACTCAGTGCGCAAGATATAAGCAGTAAGAATATGCCAAGTCCAGCAGCATCGCTAAACTATCTTCACCATTCCAACTGGACCGAAACCTGGTTTATTGCTCCTCTGACGGAAATAGCATTTGAAAGGATTCAAACAGAGCTTTTGGTCATCTTGACAGTTGATATAAGCTTCCATTCTTGATTCCGTGTAACACACGATGGCTTTTCTTTGATACCACCCATTGCACTTTACCTTCGTCCTTTTGCTTTTGCGTGACTCAGTTTGAAAGTCTTCTCCTTGCCGCCTCTTTCGATGGTTAGTGGATGCAGACTCATCAGCTTTCGATTTCTTTCTGCAAACTGCTAGCAAACTCTTCCCAGCTATCTACCCTGCTGTCAGGAACCCTATACGATTCTGGTCTCCTGCCTGGATACCAGATAGTGGATCTGCCAGCCACCATCTGTGACGTAGTTTATCGTCGTAGTAGGTTTGTTCCAGCATAAATTGCCGCAAATATCATCGAGAGAAACGCGATTAATATATGTCACTTAGCAAGCCCCTGCAACTAGAGTATGATTTTTCTTCCACCAGCTCTTGTTATTAAAAAGCTCTAGGATTTTCCGTTGCCTCCTCGTATCTTCTCCTTCCATAGCGCAAAATCCACCAATGGGAAACGCTCAGAATACCGAGGTTTTCCTTGCCCTGCTTCTTTAGGATAACTGGACCCATACCAAAGCGAACTCATTAACCCTGTACGCCACATAGCTGCTGGCAAATGAAAATGTCGAGTTCGTGTGGAAATAAGTAAGTACACAAAAGTAGTATTACTAGAAAATCGTCATCTATTTATTTCCTTTTATTAAATCGTGTGCCATGCTTCTGGCAATTTTATCAGTTTCTAAAATTGAATCTAGCTCAGTTTCTTAGAAAAGATCTCCTTCGTATTAGGATTTCCTCTAGTCAAAGTCTCTCTGATTAAATCCAATTTCACCATTTAGGAAGCTCTTCACTGAAGAACCTCATTTGCACCAAGGTTCATGCCTAGAGGGTAGCTTTGCCAAGTTTGGCTGCCTCTACACAAGTCTAGGCACTTTGAGACTTTTCTAAATCAGGTTTTCAAATGTCACGCGTGCACCTTTCATCAAAGAAGTTAAGCGCTGGAACATTCCATCTTTAGTCTATCCGGATAAGAGAAGGCAACCGCACAGGTATCCTCATATCCGGGCAGTTCCTAGTCTGCACACCGCAGTATCCCAGAATTCCAACTCGAATGCACTATGCTCTGTGGGTGGACGAGAATTTCTATATCGTCAACATTTATATTTTGAAAAGTCACCTTGCTTCTATCAACAGACTCTAGGCCTGTCGTCAATGTTGCAGAGTCTATAGTTATCTCTTTTCCCCATGCTCCCATTTAGGATGATTGAGGCCTGCTCTTCTACACTAACACCTTGCAATTTCATCCCTGCTATATCCCTAAAAGGACCGCCTGAAGCAGTAGAATAAATCTTCTTAATCTCACGGTTTAGGTTTCCTCGCATGCGCTGGAAATATTGCTGCGTGCTCGCTGTCTGCTAGAGAAGAATTTTTACTCCCATTTCGGCAGCCGAGACCTCATTATTACATCACGCCGCCTGCAACAAGGCTTTCCTTGTTTGCGAGGCAATATTTCTTCCTGCTTTGATCGCCTCATATGTTGGAAGCATGCTCTCATTCCACTTAGGAATTCCCGGAGCAAATCCGCATCGTACCTAGCTAGCTCAAGAGCCTTCTTCTCCATGTATGCAAATTCTATAATTCCTAGTCTTGTCCTTAAAGTACGCTCTATGCTTTTGCATCATCAGCTGTTTCCAGTCACAACAAGCACATCGGCTCAAACCTCGATTTTGCGCTTCATAAGCTCGATGTCTTCGCAGCTTAGCGCCTTAACTGCAAATTTATCACGATTTTCCCTTATGACATCAAGTGCCTGAGTTCCTATGGACACCAGCACCTCCTAAGATGCTGATTTCCTTCATCTCAAAGTCTCCAAATCAAAAGTAAATTACATTCGAACAAGTGTTATATAGTGGTAGACAACAGGTGCTGTAAACAGAGATGCTATCGAATCTATCCATGATTCCGCTCATGTCCTGGAATTAGATTTCCATAGTCCTTTATACCCATCTTTCTCTTAAATGCTGACGCAGTGGGGTCGCGCACTGAGAAAGAAATTGCTCCTATCACGCCTATAATAAAGCTAAGCGAAGCATGTACTGTGGTGCGAAAATAACTGAGAATAGAAGGCGAAAGAAGCGCTGCTCCAGCAACTCTACTGCTCCCCTCATTGTCTTCTTTGGGCTCAAATGCGGACTGGCTTTGTGCTTTCCAGTGCAAATCCTGTAAAATGCGCGCATATGCTTCCAAAAGCAGATATATATATCAAGTAAATAAGCATTCTGTATGATGAGCTCATTCCACTCAACCATGGCTACATGGGAAGGAAAAGAACTCTACGTGAAACAATTCTCAGTGTTGTTGCGAGAGCATCCTCTACCTTATGCTTATCTATTCTAAATATCGACATACAGAAGCCGCCTGACGGATGCAACAAGCTATGCTAGAAGGTATTCATCCTTTATGATGGAAATACTAAGTGAAGTGTGTACAGCCACTAGTGTGAAGCAACTGCATTACGCCGTAGTTGGGACGAGGTCCATATTGCCGACCATGTTAAAGCAGCTCTTTTACACCCACTAGATCTCGTCAAGTACATGCTGCAAGAAGAGGATGTCCTCCGATGACTATTAACGCTACTAGAGGTAGCCATTGCTATTCCTAGAGTACTCTCCACTTCATTTCACCGTTCCTCCTCTTGCTTCAGTCTTCCACCGATCTTCTCTCGCGAGTGTCACCAAAGGATCCTTCCACTACTTGCTGAAACTCTTCCGGCGAAAAATCTGGCCAAAAGCGTATCAGTGAAATGCGAATTCAGCCTAGTAAGCACATGCCATATGCAAGAAGTTAGAAAAGACGTTTCCTTCCACTAGTTCTTGATAATCCAAATTGCAGGATCCGGAATATTTCCCGTTCTCATCGCCTGTGCGTACAGCGAGATACCTTGAAACGCAGCTCTACTGCTAAATTCCCACTCGTAGCTCCATGCTCAGCGACAATTCATGTTGCCGCTCTTAAAGGCCCTCAGCTCTACTGCCATGAAGTTTAGGCTATGTTAAACTGCATGCCCATGTTGTCTTTTGGTATCATCTAGCGCCTTTTGCATGTCTGTTTCTTGCTGCCCTCTAGGCGAGACCTCATAGTCTCCCTAAGACACACATTCATACGTACTTTTCGCAGATTTCAGCAAGCTCAGAAGCAGAAACGTGTACTCTAACCAGAAAAGGCCAAAGATACCGCTGACCTCTTCACTAGTTCTCTCCAATCTCTGCTCAGAAAAGCGTATACGATTCGTGCTCCATTCCTAAATCAGAAGCTCGTCTTACATCTCACTGCATGCTTTTCATTCCGCGTATTAGGTCCTTCTGCAACTCTTGGAAGCAGCTCTCTCTTTTCGCCCATCTTCCCGTTTCCGTCCATTAGTAATGCGCAACGTGCCTTGGCAGTTTATTTTCTCTCCATATTTTCCTCCTTAACATAGGGCTATCCTGCGCAGCGCAAACAGCCCGTAATAAATTTCTATAGTTTGGCAATCCTAGGAAAGCCTTAAACTTCCATAAGTTCCTTGTCTTTTTCCGCTATGATCTGGTCAATTTCCTTAATTGCAGCTTCTTCGATAGTCTTCTGTACGCTATCGAGTTCCTTTGCCTAAGCTCATCCTCAGATGGCTCTCCGCCCCTTCTGCTGCTTCTTTAGCGTAGTCATCTCGTCACGTCTCGCCATGTTTCATTGCAATCTTGCAATCCTCACCCATCTTCTTGATGATCTCGTGAGTCTCTTTCTGCGCTCCTCTGTTAGCTGAGGAACTCACCAGTCTGATGCACTTACCATCGTTTGACGGTGTGATGCCTAGTCTCGACTTTATTGATTGCCTTCTCTATCTCAGAGTAGGAAGAAGGGTCAAATGGTGCAACTCAAAAGAGTTCTAGGATCGTGATGACATGTTTGAAAGGTTCTTTAGTGGTGATGGTGTTCGCAATAACACCAGCAAAACCTTATCGAGTAGTGAAGCGTTTGACGCTTCCTTAGCTCTTGCTCGTATTCAAATCAGACTCAAAACCTGCTGCCCTTCCCAATTCTTTCTTGTAAACCCTGATGGCTCATCTCTTCACTCTAAAATGACCATATCTAATTATCGTTCCAATTCTCATACATACTACGCCTTCATGATATTGCCTTCTCCAGCAAACACCAAACACATGAATAGCTATACCGTTATCTCTGCAAAGAGTTGCTGCTGCATAGGTCCTGTAACCCAAGGTCCCGATCAACGACATGAATGTGAGTGAATCATATCTCTCAGCATTTGGCTTTGTCTCCTCGATCATCAGGAGTAAACTGCGTCAACATTCTTTGCTGGAAGAGATTACCTCTGCATCCATCTCAGCTGCTCTCCTGCTGCAGTGCATCAGTCTGTTGAGAAGAAAGGATCGCCGTTCCTGCTCTCTGAAGATTACTACCTCCTCAGCGTTCGAGCCTGCATTGATAGCCTCTCTATTCTCGCGCATAAGGCTCCAGCTATTTCTCATCTCTATGGCAGTCTGCACTCTCGCGCCTTTACCCCATGCTTACTATTAGATGTGCAGCTCAAAGCTGGCATCGTCACCGTTGCAAGCATTCCCCATATAGTCTCAAGCTGCTCGCACGGTCCATATTCTCACCTGCTGCACGCCTCTCCAGAAGTTTCCACCGCCAACCATACACCTGCAGTCTCTCACCCCTAGGTCACAAAGTTCTTTAATTTGTTTTGCAAACAGTATTAGTAGTCTGCCAGATAATCAAACTTTTGGTCACCGGCAGAGTGACTACTCCGCTAATCTTGAGAAGTACGCGCTTATAGATCTGGTTCCATATATAGCTCCTTATTAAATTTTCACATTACAGCCACTGTTATAACGCCATCACGCGGTCTATTGAGGTTGATTTTCAGTCGAAAACTATCTCTGAGACGTTTAAATAGTCTCATTGCACTATCGTGGCAGCTCGTTGCACCCATCGGATGTAGCTGTACAAGCTGTCTGCGTGCCTTGCTACGATCTGCAGTCGCCAGCAACGAAAATTTCCTCTGTCTCTTTGTCATGTGAGCCTCAGCTGATGCGAAGCATCCAGCCTATCTAGCTCTGCTAGCTTATCAAAAGCAGCATTCTGAGCTATGTGTATTCCATATACCACGAATACTCCCCTGAACTTCAAGCTCTCTTAGCTCTCCACTTTTCTGTGTTTTCCGATTACTAGAGTCTCTAGCTTGGGCTACCCTTTAAGTTCCTAGGGTACTACTGCTGAGGTCGAACTCAACATTCCTCCTTCTTTGCTTGGGTCTCATCAACAGTAACTCGATCACCTCTGAATTTATCTCTTCTGTGAACAAAGGTAAACCTTATTAGCAATAGTCGACATATATTCCAGCATCCTCAAGTTGCAGTGTTTCCGCGCCCATTATTGCAACATCTTTTCCTCTAAAAGAAAGCTCCAGTCGCAGGTTGCACAGTATGAGCGCTGCCCATGCCTGTGAGCTTCCTTTCTCTCTCATCTCTATTCCAAGAGGTCTGCTCTTAACACCAGTCGCAGAGTATAACGCTCTCAGCCTCAAATTTCCTCGCACACCATCTGTAGCAATCTTGAAGTGATTCCATCTGCATTCTTTTTCGAGAGCAACACAACCTCACCAATGCCATCTCAGCACCTAGCTGTTGCCTGCTCACACATATCCGCTCTTAAAGCTGAAAACCCGAGACGATTCCTGTTCCAGGATAGTTTTCAACGTAGATATGTTATAATCTGATCCGCCATAGCTAGTCTCTGTCACTGCGCTTTCTTCCACTGCGCACCGTAAATTGCTGAAGTCAATCCCGCAGGGGCCTGCTCCTACTATGATCATGTCACATAATATCCATCCTTACCACTTATCTTCTATAATGTGTTAGTTTTATATACGCCTGTTGAGTTTTGTTAAATTCCAAATTGAACCTCATTTAATTATCCATCAAACACAAGATTAGCAAGTTTCCTTCATGCTCAGTCTTTTCTCTGACATGGTTATGTGCAAAATTTCTCACTGCCTCAAGCGTCAAAAGCGAAAAGTCTTTTAGCACCGTCTCAACTTCATCGAGCATCCTTGCAAGCGCTCCAGGCATTATTCTTTCTACAATCAAGATAAAAACTCCCTACTCGCCATATACTCAAGGTCAAAATGCGCACAAAGCGCATAGGCTTAGTGAGAAGTGCCTGCTCAGACACTATGGCTGAGTAGTCAGCTACAACGCAACTGCAAATCATAGAGCCTCTCTTCGGTAGAGGAAAGGTGCTCGTCTACAGTACACGGTCTCATCTTCAAGACAAAAGCTTCACTCAGCGGATGTTTTGATTACTACTGTGCGGTCCTCGAACTTGCCTGTATTTATTAAACCCTTCAGTCAGCAGATGAAATATCCTTATGCTTTCTCAGGTAAGTTGTGCGTACATCAATAATCTCTTACCGCACTCTTTAGCTTGCCTAAGCTCTTGATATATGTCCATAAAGATTTTTATCTATTGTACGCTGCTTAGTCTCCTCAGACGCCGAGCTCATCAAACTCGCAGCGAGCCAATTACGCACCACACAGCTCAAGGATCCAAAAAGCCTCTCAGCAAAAGGTTTAACACACGCCTCTCCACTCGCTAAGACATGGGTGCATAGTCTGTGCATTCCTCATCGCCTTCGCTAGTTTAGGGTTGCTACCTCTTCTTCTTCACCGCTAAATGCCAGGCAAATCTTTAGGGCGCCCACAGCATGCCATATCCGGGATCACTCTAAGACTTTCTCTGTTTTAGCCGCACTCACTGCAATGCAGTAATGAATCGAGTACAGACAGTTTTGGTCTTTGTTGCGAGATGATACATCTGTACAGATAGCTATGTCAGCACGAAATCAATGCACCAGGTTACTTTTCTCAAGTCTCTTTGATAATAGCTTGACCAATCTCTGTTTTAGGGCTTTTGCTTTTCTATCTCTGCTGTGAGCATCAAAAACTCCCTCGCTTGGAAAGTCGGACCGCCTGCTTACCGGAAGTACTCTATCTCCTAACCAAAAGCGTAAAAGCAAGGCAGAAAGGAAGTTTAAAAACTCAAACGATAAGCGACGATTACAGTAAAAGGTCATGCTATACTTGAAACCTTTTCTTATCTTTATTAACATCGTCTGCCGGTGCGTACTTCTTTAAGATGATTCCATGAAATCTAGCCCAGCATAGCGCGTTCACGCGCGCCTCTAAATCGAGGTCGATGCACTTGCTGGATTTCTCATCTATAGAGTCTCTCGAGTATGAGCCTCTACTCAGCGGCGCAATCGTGCCCGATTTACGTGTCCCTGGGCATGCAGCGTCTCTCTCAAACGAGCTTAACTGCTACTCCTTCCTGCCCATACGATTGGAAACTGGCTCAGCCATCAAAACAGACTCTTCTTATCATCTTGTTGACTTTGATACAAAGTAGTCTCTAGGAAAATAAACATATTTCTAAAGAAAGCTCCCGTAAACTGTAAGCCAGAGTTAATTCTCCTCTATACAGGTAAGACTAGCTCCATCAAAGCTCTTTCACACCATCACCGTCTTTGCACGTCCTGTCTTTAGTCTCGAGTATATCCACAGAGCTTCTTGATGAGTGACTTCTTTGGTGCAGACGAAAGCTCTCCTTCGTCTGCGAAATATTGCATATCTGCACTAGCGACTGTCAAGGCCTTCTTTATGGAAACTCGTCCTTGCAAGTTCGCCCATCGTCGCAGGTACTTTTGATATGCTGACTGCGCAATCATCTGAGATGTCATCCTTGATTCTGTCTGATAATTATCGGCGTGGAAACAGCTGATTTGTAAAGGCTTGCTACCCGTAAATTCAGGTACTTTGGAGATGACTCCGACGTCAAATAATACGATGACACCAAAGGCCCATCCTTAGCAAGTCTCATCCAGCGGAATTCAGGCCCTCCTCTAAATTTAGGTCTCTGATGTCTCTTGCAGCAGAGACCTCGAGTCAGAAACCTGCATATGCTTTTGTGTATTCTACCAAAAGCTTTTCGCTGATTCTCCCAGACAAATCCTCATCAGCGCGCCAAATGCCTCTATAGTAGCCACGAAGCAGTCACCTTCGATCTGATATGGGGTCCAGATATATAGCATTTATCTTTCGATCATTGCTCTTAATGTTACTTTCGGCAAGCTTATCGCCTCTGCGAGAAATCCCTCTCATGCGACTGGGAGGCTTTCCATATAAGCTCCTACTTATGGTCTGTGTTGCAGATGCGCTCTCCCGAGGTCTTTTATGTAGTTATAGGCTGCGACCCTGCATCCACAGATTCTCTTTCGCCTTCTGCAAAAGCACAAAAGTGAAGACACCGTCCTCTGCAGTTTTGAGTGGTTCTGAGTCTTAAAATTATTCTTTATTATGAATTCACGCCTAAAGCTTGTTGCAAATCGACCAAGCTCCGAATAGATTCTTATCTAGCGGACTGATATTTCTTTGAGAGAAAGCTTTACAGACTCATATAAAGCAGTGATTCTCCAAGGCTCTTCTCTTCCATAATGCCTGCTACAATATCTGCCTTGAGTTTCTCCCACCTTGTGCATGGAGATAAGCGCTTTTTCTGGAACTATATCATCTGCATCATAAAAGGCCCAGGTAATCTCCTTTGCCTCTTCAATTCACGCGATTTCTTGCCGTCGAAACACCGCATCATTTTCCTGTCTTATATATCTATATCTTCGTCCTTTTGCAGCATGTGCTTTCTTTGCTATTTCAGCTGATCGTCGCTGCCATCATCTATGAAGTACCTCAAGTTCATCAGAACTTCTGCCCTACCAAATAGAGTCAAAGCGAGTTTGCAAGATACTGTTTTACATTATAAATTGGCACAATTCGAAACCTTAGGTGCCATGATATAACTCCTATCAAAATTAAATGTTCCAATGCATTATAGTCTTTCCACATCTACTCTTTGCATCATCAAAGGCCTCTGCCATGTCATCAAGGCTCTGAAATCTCGACTACATTTCCTATGAGTGTATCAAGGTAGCGTGGAATCTCAGGGTGCTTTGAGTGACATCTTAAGAACACCTAGAAGTCCTCTTCCCATTCTGCTGTTACCGAATATTCTAAGTCCTTTCTCAAAGCACCATTCTCGTGTTTATAGGGACATTTCTTTCACTTACACCCATCAAAAGCAATTGCACCTTCAGGGTTTTATGTAATCGATGATTTTGATTTATAGCATCTCGTTTTCTCCACCGACGCACTCAAAGGCGTGGCTTAAGCTGTTTCGGAATGTGACGGATTTTGTAAGTCTCATCCACAAAAGCTAAACCTCGAAAGCTTGCCTTCATGAGTTCAAACTACATATATCATGAATCAGATACGTATCACGTTAGTAGTGCCGTGCAGTATGCTTGTCGTCTCATATGCCTAGCTGCATTTCTTCTTCCGTGACTGAACCTCTCGAATCTTTGAATCGTATGGTATGATATGCTCACAAATTCGTAAATGCAAGCACGTCAAGATCGATATCCTCTGGCGCAACTACAACCCCTATCCTCATCAAAACAATAAGGTCCTGCATGAAAGCCATCGCTTCCGCTTGCTCTGTTTATACATACTTCTGAGATAGTTTTCCTCTATGAACTCATCCTTTTCAACAGGCGTGTTAGGAATCATAACTACCCTGCTTCCCTTTGGGATATTCTGAATTTGAGAATACAACTCGTCCGCAAGACTCGTGTACAAGAGCCATAGGAAGTTTCTTTTTCCATTATCTCAGAAGGTCTAAGTCCCTGATACTACCTTTGATCGCATGGCGGATACTGAGCCCTCAGGTCTTACAATTATTTTATTATCCGCCAGATTTATGTCCTGAACTGAACCTCGATTTTGCGCGGCCCTGTCAATCGATAAACCGTATTTAGCATTCTACTTCTCCCTTTAATGAGGCTTCTGCAACTGCAATATCGTATGGATAGGTTATCGATGTTGTAGTTCTCACTCTTACTAGGTGAACTCTTCACCATTTATCAAGAATACCTTGGCAGCATCTGTAGTATTTTTCTTTGTGTCCCGTCAAGTCCCTCATATAGCTCCATGAGGCTTTTAGCTTTAAAAGCTCTGTGGTGTTTGACCCTGATATACCTTTGTTCTATCAGGAATAGCGCTGATTATCTCACCATCCCTCGCTGTAACTATGGTGTCTGTAGCAGGAATCACTGTACTCGCATGCACCAAAAGCGTTTTTGCCATCTCGATATTATCCCTTATCATCCTATATGTTACGAAAGGTCTAACTGCATCGTGAGTTACCACAATAGTGTTTTCATCTATTCCATATTTTTGTCTATAAGTCAATTGAGTTTACAATGAGTTTCATTTCTGACCTTTCCACCCTCAACCGTAATCTTTTTCATTATCATCTATGTATTTAGCGATAAGGTCTTTGGTATGCTGTAGCCACTGTTTAGGGCAGGCTATTACAATTTCCTCAAAGCTATCATATAGGCAAAACTTTTCTATTGTGAATGACAATCAGCTTTCCACCTATGTTCATCACTGCTTAGGTAGCTTGGCATCACCCATCGACTTCCTACGCCACCAGCTAAAATTACTCCATAAAGCATTCATAGATTCCATTTCACTCTGTAAGGATAAATTAGCAAGCTAATTATCAATTATTCCTTTCTTTATAAATTTTGGTTATAATTATTCAGATGCAGTATCCTGAATATCAGCTAAATTCTGATTACCAGCACTTCCCAAAAACTCAAGGCTTCTACCCAGTGAGCTCCCTTTACTCATCAATTCCACGAATCTTTTCTGCATTTTTCCATACAGCATATTAGGCTGTGCCCATCAACTCTTAAATTTTCTAAAATCCGATGCAATAGGTATTATGTCATCGTAGCTCATATCACTTGTAAATGCGTATATTTTCCGGATCTGCATTCCTAATAAAATTGTATATGGATCTCCATTTGCAATTATAATTAAATCTCTTTGTGTAGTACCGGATAATCCTCGTATTCGATTACGATTTATTAGCAGCTAAGCTAGTTTCATTCATGCCAAACTGATAGCTGAGAAAACCTAAATTACCCCAGTTAGTAGCTTAGAATATCTCTGTAAATACAGGTCCAAATACTCTATTTCAAGTTTGACTTTAGCTTTTCAATTCTATCGCAGAAATTTCTTTTTCTAAGTATAATTCCGTCCAGTTATTTCCTCATCGAAACCACCCTCTGTTTCTTCGAGAATCAGGATATAGTCTCATCTATCGTGAATAATTTCGTATATTGATTTCCTCTTCATTAGTCTCATCGTCATGAGCTGACACAAACCATCATCATCACAAGAGGCATGGAAGAACCTGCTGACTATGAATACGCTTTCTAAATGACTGACAACTAATGTAAAATTATCGTTAGGTACCAGTTTACTTTTGAGTAGTCTGCTCTTCTTATCATATAAACAAAAGTGATATATATGAAAGAATCCTGTAAATCCAGTCGTGTGTATATCATAGCCGTAGCCACTATGAGGGCCCTAATATAGTCGGTCTCAAAATGATAGCTTCCATGATATCGCTGCTCCAGAAACCTTTTATATACTCATTTCTGGAAGCCCATCTCATTCTTTCGACTTCCCGTGCCAAATGCCTTCTTATCCATATGTGCAAGACATTGCAGTCTTCCAGATATTATATCTTGCACCACTAGCTCTGTTTTAACATTCTATATTTCCGTAGCTGTTTTCCCACTCCAAAAGGCAACGCCTGTATCTTGATGAGAATACATAGGGCATATACCGCACATGTTGCAAACAGCGATGCTAAAAGGGCAAGCAAGTCAATCTTACCTGTTATAGGCTTTATTAGTCTTACAATGCTATACGAAATTAATATTACAATCAAAGCAAGCTGGAGCGCTTCTGCACTCGGACTTAAAATACAACAACAAGGGAAAAGATGCTGTAAAGAGCTTTAGCATATTAAAGCTAGCCTGACAAAAGCTTAGGCATAATTATAAAAAGTAAAACCAATGAAAGTGCCGTCCTGTTAATTCCCATGGTGTTTGGATTTGTGTATGAGATATGTAAAGTTCATCTTGCCGTCATTGTAAAGCTATGTCTCATCAGAAAATCAGCAATTCCGCTTTCGGCGAGAGCTTATAAACAATATCGACAAAATGCTTCTAGCAGGTTGAGCCAGGTTTATCGAAAATTATCATAGGAGCTAGAAATCGTCTTAGATAGACTCTTTGATATAATCATCTCATTAATTGCAATTAGAATAGACTACCCTCAAAGAAAACAGTCCTTATCGTGCTGTAATCAGTCAAACACCCAACTACGCAGCCTATAAGCCTCAGCAAGATATATCCCAATGATAATAAATGGTCTTGGCTTGGTAGTGCTCTCTCTCAGCCTTGCAGGCAAAGAACTTATACAATGCTGCAATTAGAAGCAGACCCCTACTCACAACCTCAAGTCGCTCAAACCAGTTAATAAAAGAGGCTTTGACTGCAAGTGTGTTAAACAGAATAAAAAAGCAGGGAGTATATAGTAACAAGAGCACTAATTACAATGCTCGAAAATCTCTTATCTTTACAGGGGTGATGTAAACTTTAAATTTTCCATCTTATTTCTCTCATCATCTTTCGTCAAAGATCCACTTGCTTACCTTTTTCTCTCAGTGACCATCGCAAGTAAACCTAAACTTATCTCCAAAGCAGCTCGCTTCTCCACGCAAAGGTCTTCTTCACACTGCTGTTACAAGCTCGTCCTTGTTCCTCGCAAGTCTTCCGTAGAATATTCATCTAGGTTCAAAATAAAGGCCTCTTCCGCCTTTATATTCTTCAAGATCATACATGGAGAAAATCACTGGTCTTCCCGTTATATATCAGTCAAAAGGATTATCGATGAATAATCTGTTATCAAAATATCAGAAGCTACAGTCAGCTCCGTTTACACCGTATTCGATACGTCAATCATCCCTTCAGGAGATCCAGTTAAGCCTTCCAGCTTTTTACATTCGCAAGCAAAAGCAGGATGCCATCTTAGTAGGGACTCTGTACTCATCTCCGATTTCACTCCCACACTGCTTAGGCGAAAGCTTATCAAAATCATGAATTTGCTGCTTCGACGCGGTCCCCCTATATGTAGGCGCAAAGAAATTATCTTCTTCCGTTTAGCTCAGAAATGCGCTTATTAGCTTTGATTTTGATTCAGTCTTAAATTCATCATCAAAGAGCATATGCTTCGCGGACTTCCAAGACGCTCTAACCTATCTACGGAAATTCCAAATGCCTCAACAAAACACTTGCGAACTCCTCAGCACTCACGGTGCTCCTGTATACTACGATATCCGCTATGAACCACTCGGTTCATATCTGCCTCTAACCTGCTATATCAAACTTCAAAGCACCGCTTCCATGCCAAAGCTGAATCAGCTTTTGATTATACTCACATCTGTGCTTTGAGCAAAGTCCGCAAAATCATCTAAAATTATGTACTTGCAACTACTCATAGCCCTGCAGATAGCTTTAAATTCAGCAAAAAGCTGATTGCTTTTCTCCTATCTCCTCTGTAGAAAGCTCTGTATTCTAGGGTCAATTTTTCCCGCTCTATATAGTCTTCTAACTGCCCCTTAGGTTTCCATCTAGGCTTTTCAGTGTGCGTCAGTTAGAAACACTCGCGCACTTATCGTCTAGCTTTAAAAAGCAGAACTATGCGATCATATATATAAAAATATGTCAGCGCTAAGGCTTTTTCTAATCTTCGCATGCTCATTTGTGTAAAGAAACCTCTCTTTGATTATACTCTTCAGAAGGGCAAACTCGTCACTATCTCTGAAAATGATATATAGCAAGATATTAGGTAGTATCACACTAGTAACTAGCTTTATCAAAGAATGCAATAAAAACTATGCCCTGGCACTAGGCTCACTGCTCCTGTAGCAAACTCCTAGTATTGCAAAGAAAACCAGGCTGAGCTTTTAGGTATGTTTTGTAATAAGGCATAACACTCTCATGGAATCCTGTACTTATAAAGCACATAAGGCTCTATCCAAGCACATGTTGTCACCGTGCTAACTATGGTTCCAAGCAAAACTCAGGATACCCCAAGTGTTAAACTGGCACAAGTGAAGCACCTAGATTTTATGAGACGACTCATATGTTGGCATATACTTGTTATACCAATATAGACCCCTTTTGCGTTTTGAATGTTCGAGCACTGCTACGCATCAGTAAAATATGTCTTCATAACTATGAGAAGAACTACACCCGTTCCAGACATGTATCCTTGACCCAGATATCGTTGATAAATGGATTTAGCTAGGTTAAACAGGCAGCAGCATGCAGCAGCTATATAGCGAAGTTTATGAAGCACCTCTTAAGTGCGCTTCTCCTGGGTTTCAATATCCTTCTAGAGCAGCAAGATTTCCAGCAGCTGTACGAAATCGCGTGAAAAACTTGCTGATAGTACATGAAAACTGCGTTAACTTCCTCATCGATGCTTGAAGAAGCGTATATTCCTGATTATAACAAGGCCTACTGGGCGATGATATAATAAGATAGTCAGCGCGCAAAAGTTGCAAATACTATAATGGTTCCAATCTTGTGGAAGACCATGGCTAGAGTATTTTCTTAATCTCCAGCAAATATACTCCCAGGAAGTGCACTACACATCTCCTTTAGGTAAGGATATGCGCTTATCTGCAATGCGCGTGATTGATGTGTTCAGTAACGACAAATAATATTCACTAGCATAAAAGCTATATAGTTTCTACCATCACTAGGATAAGCACCTGCACACAACCATGAGAATCTCGCAAATTCCGTTATTTAAGCCCAACTATATAGTTATTCTGCCTTGCTGAAACATAGGCGGACTTATACGAGAAGAAATATGAAACTGCAGTATTAACAACATATAGAACATATATCAAATGAAGATTCAGAATGTCCGTCCTTTATATCAATAAAAGGTGTCATCAAAAGGCCAGCGGCTGGGACAAAATCCTCCTACTCCCGATGTAAATCCTCTTGTAGAACCTCATTATTGACTCTATCTTACTTTTCGTTTTCTGGCACTAGCGAATAAAAGCTACAAAACACTGAAAGCTTCACTATACCTAGTTCAGCTAGGAAAGAATCATTAACACATTGCTGAAAAAGCCCTGAAAGTCCGACGTACTCATTTTTGATAGCATATAGATAATTGCTGTACGGGAAAAACTGGCACAAGATGTGTACCAGTTGTAAAATCCATGCTATCTTGATATTTTTGGTCGACTTTTCACGCATGATTTTCCTTTATCACCTTGATTTTGAAAAATGTGACTAGATAGTTAAGCCTTCATTTTCGTCTATAAAAGGGTGTTTTCCGAACATCACAAATATCATTAAATTATATTTCAATTGTACTTGCCGTCAAAATGTGGCAGCCTGTTAAAGCTGTTTTTACGCATTTAAAAGTTCAGGGAATTAGCGGAACAAATATCGGTACACAATGCTGAAAGCACAGGGCCCTGATATAAACGAGTATACCGCGATGTTTCCACTCGTTGATTTTTCTACGATTGGAAGGCATACATCCATGGCTGCAGCGCCCAGGTAGCGCAATGGTCTCAACATATCAATTTTCTTAGCAACAAAGTGGAATAAATATGAGATTTCCCAGTATTTCTCTCATAACATTGTGCATGAAAGCAACTGCACTTTTTGCTTGAGCTAGCCCTGCCTCTAGTATTATTCCTGGAGCCAGTGAGTGCAATCCCAAATCCAGCGCCAACAGCGAGCATTTCTTTCACTGAAAGCGGAAGTATCCAGTCCGCATATGAAGGCTCACAAGACTTCCCTATTGCAATTGCAAATGGGGAAAATCAAAACACGAAGTCTACCTTGCGAAATTATCTATAACCGTACCATCAAGGCCAAGATCAGGTCCAACTAGTGAAAGCGGTATGCAAAAGCCCTATCTCGAGCCATGTCCTGCTATTGTATTAAAAGGTATCATAACTATCAATACCTTATCTGCAAGAGCAATCCACATATTAGACAGAGGATGACGGAAGCTATTATAATAAGAGTCATCTTTGTCAATCTTTCCGCCATCAACATTAAAATTTTTTCCTATTCATAGCATCCTTTGGTTTTATCAGCTGAAATACAGGGCTCATGCCTATCTGTTCTTAGAACCTTCTAGCAAAGAATACAGCTATATTGAAAATACGGTATGACACTGTTACTGCAAGCGAATACATACACCTATGCTCTCGAGATTTTTCGATAACCTCATCGTTAGCGCTCTCATTCTTGGGCCTCGCATGTTAAAACAAGTAGAACTATAGCTACCGTCTGAAAGCTTGCCCGTCCACGCAAGCTTCTCCTTCTTATGTCTAAAGCTTGCTACCGATAAAATATCTGTAAGCTGCCAGAATGCACATAGACAATCAAATCACGCATTGAATTCTCCTAAGCTGTTCTTTCTTTTTCATTCTTAAATTCATCAAAATAATATCCCACATTTTTACCATTTTGAGCTTTTAACAGCTAAAGCGGTTTACAGTTGCAAATAGAAATTATCATTAAAACCGGGTTTCCAGTTTATAATCACTGACTACTTCAAGAATATCTCTCATGTCTGTGTCAAAGTCGCCTCTGTAGCCATAGAGGCAGGCAGCAGAAAGCTGCCTCCCACATGACTTTTGCACACGCTCAAAATCATGATATCTATCACCGACTACAAGATAAAGGTCCTTCAAACTCCTCTGTAATCCCTGCTTACTATCTCAGTCTTTGGCTTAAATCCAGTCAAAGATTCGCAGTCATAAAAACAGTCAAACCAGCGCTGCATTTTCAAACTCTGTCAATAGCTTTTCGCTAAAGATATCACTTGAATTGCTGAGATTAAGAGCTTATATCAGCTTGCTTTAACTTTGTCGGTACATCCCTGCACCTCTTCTACCAAAGAGCCCTCATGTCTTTCGAGTTGCTCAACCATCGTGGCTCAATGCTATGCACTGCCCTCATCCTCATAAGTTTGAGCAAGCTCAGAGCAAAACTTATCCCACATCTCCTTTGCTATTTAGGCCTAGCCAGCTTGCAATTTCAGATAGATTCTATGATTCTCTCTTCTGCAAGATTTTTCGATCACAAACCACTTTATGCCTTGCAGAAATGCCGGTTCATATATTCTCAGCGTGTTTGTGTATGGTACCATCATAATCAAATATGATTGTCTTTATCATCCATATTACCTTTTAATCTATCAAAACATGCATTATAGCTGCTTTAGAAGGGTTTTACCATCCAATTGCTGACAGTGCGCAGTCAGCCCTTGTTTCCTGCCTTGCTTTCCTGGCTCTCGCTACAGCCTGCTCAATGTTTTCCCGTTGTAATGATTCCAAATAGTACTGGGATTCCTATAGCTAGCTCAACCTGTGCAATTCCCTTTGCGGACTCAGTTTGCAAAACTAGGTCGTAGTGGAAGTATCTCCGCGTATAACTGCGCCAACACAGATTACCGCATCATAGTTTCCTAGACTTAGCCATCTTCTGAGCTGTAAGTGGAATTTCAAATGCTCCAGGCACCCAAACAACTGTGATATTATCCTCTTCTACACCATGTCTAACTAGACCATCGATTGCTCCGCGATAACGCTCATTTACAGTAATCTCATTGAATCTTGCCGCAACTATGCCCACTCTCATTCCCTCAGGTGCTATAACTTTTCCTTCACCAAATTGATCCGCTTCATTTTCATCCTCCTATTTTTGATTATGTTCTTTTATAAATTAATTTCCTTAAAAATATGTCCCATCTTATCTTGCTTTGTCTTCATATATAGAAAATCGTATTTCTGCGGCTGAATTTCTAGCGGAACTCTTTCTTTCGATCTTCAGTCCAAACCACCTAGTCCATAAACTTTCTCAGGGTTTATTTTGTAAAGAGTCTAGTGACTTTACACCTAGGTCAGATAATATCTGTGCTCCTACCCAGTACTCTCTAGGTCAGGCGCAAATCCAAGCCTTACATTGGCTTCTACTGTGTCACTAGCCCTGCTGCTGCAAGCGCATAAACTTTGATTTTGTTAATTAACCTATTCCTCTTCCTTCTTGTCTCGCATATAGGATTATTCCTCTACCCTCTTCCTCAACTTCGCATTGCTGTCTGCAGCTGAAGACCGCAGTCACATCTTAGCAGCCAAATGCATCACCTGTGAGGCATTCTGAGTGAACTCTGCAAAAGCACATTCTCTCCATCTCCGATATCCCCTTTAACTAAAAGCCACGTGGTGCATCCTCGTGTAATATCGTTGATATATCCATGTGCCTTTGAAATCACCATACTTGTATTTGGAAGGTCTGACAGCTGCTTCCTCTCTCATCATGTCTTTTCGTGAATTCTCACATAGTCCTGTAAGTCGCTTATTGTGATGAAGCAGCTTATGTTCCTTTGCGAGTTCCAAAGCTGAGGAGTGTGCCGCATCATGGTTCCATCTTCCTTCATGATTTCACAGCAAACTCCACATTCTTTCAATCCTGCAAAGCCTCCCTATTGGGTCTATCGTTGCCTCTGTATGACCGTTGCGAACTAGAACCCACCTCTTCTTTGCAACTGATGGAAATACATGTCCTGGCCTTCTAAAATCCTACGCTTTGATGTTTCCATCGACACACTTCATTATTGTATGCGAGCGCTCCGCTGCCGATATTCCAGTAGTCGTTTCGGCATGGTCTCACTGCAACTGTAAATGCAGTGCTATGGTTATCGGTGTTTTTCTGCTACCATACAGGGGAAATTTAACCTTTTCAGCAAGTTCCTCACTCATTGGCGTGCAGATAAGACCTTTTCCATCACTTTTGCCATGAAGTTTATATTCTCTTGCGTTGCAAACTCTGCAGCACATATGAAATCGCCTTCATTTTTCTCTATCACGGGTCATCGGTAACTAAAATTACTTTTTCCATCTCTCAAATCCTGAGTGCTTCTTCTGTTGTGTTGTAATTATATTTTTGTGACATGCAAGACATATCCTCCTATTCTAAAATCCAAAATGTCTCAAGAAATGCCATAGTAATTTTTGTTTATTCCTGTTTTCGGGTTTTACTCGTTTTGATGCCTAGTAAGCGCTCTACATACTTGCCTATAACATCGTTTTCTAAAGTTAACTATATCCCTGCATTTTTCCAAACAGCGTAGTTTCTTCTCCTGTATGTGGTATGACCGATACAGCAAAGCTGGATTCATCTAATTTTGCAACTCGTCAAAGGCTTATTCCATCTATGCAAATCCCAGGCCCTTTTCCACTATCAAATGCGGATGTCCTTTGAGGGTTTTCAATCCTTACCCATATAGCATTTTTCTTCACGAATCATGGATTTTAATAACCCTCAGTTCCAGCTCTATATGTCCGCTTACTATGTCCGTAGGTAACTTCATCTGCAGCCGTATTGCAGCGCTCTAGGTTTACCTGACTTCCCTGCCCTTGCAGCTTCCCGGACTGCTTCTTCTAATAGTCTCTGCCATTACATCCGCTGTGAATCCGTCAGGCTGAAGAGATGTAACCGTTAGGCACACCCATTTTACTGACTCATTTACTATCTCGATTTTTGTTCCTTCCAAAACCTTTCTAGCTTTTACCGCTATGACTCCCCGATTCACCACCAAGCTGCATGTGAGAGACTTTTCCTTTTTCTTCTACAATCCCCTGTAAACATTGCTCCTCCTCTTTCATGCATACCTTATATACTTGTTTTGATTATCCTCGCCATATCTGTTGAACTTCCTAAGTATCTAGCTTTAAATGCATCTCTTGGTACTTCTACTCCTATGCCTTCAACTGGACTGCTTGCTTACTCCACCAAATATCTTTGGTGCAATAAAACTTGAACTTCATTTACTATGCCTGCCCTTAGGCACTGTCGTTCAAAAGTTCCTCCTCCCTCAAGGAGTATACTATCTATGCCTTTATTTCCAATGAATGACATCACAGCATTAAGGTCTATTCGCTTATCATCACCAAGGCAGCAAAACCGTCTCTATACACGCATCATGAAGTATCTTAATTTCTCTTCTGCATATGTAATATCTGAATATGCAATTATTGTTTGTGCTGCGCTCTTTAATCTGGCTATCTCAGGAATTCTTAACTTGCTGTCACATATTATTCTGATCGGACTTTTTAGATTTTTGCACTCTAGTGTTTAACATCGGATCGTCCCGCAAGCACAGTTCCAATTTCCGACCATTATGTATATATCTATACCGTATACTGAACTTCTCTTCTTGCCTCTTCTCCAGTTATCCACTTTTTGATGCACTGTCTTTGCTACGTCTTTCCATCTAATGTCATCGCATATTTCATAATCACATAGGGGCTTTTTAGTTCTAATATATTGGAGAATATTGGGTTTAACCCTCTACATTCATCCTCATATAATCCTCGACTGCAGTAATTCCTGCCGCTCTTGATATCTCTACACCCTTTCCTGCAACCTTTGGATTTGGGTCTCTTGAGCCTATGATTACTCTTGCAATCTTTTGCTCCTATGATGCGCCTCTGTGCACGAGTCTTGCCGTGGTGACAGCAAGGTTCAAGCGTAACATACATGGTTGCTCCATCTGCAGACTCGGTAAGTGATGGCAATCGCATTGCGCGCCAGCGTGAAGCATGCCGCATTTTTCGATGATATCCTTCTCCCATGATTTGACCATCTTTCACTATTACCGCACCTACCGCAGGATTTGGATTTGTCCAGCCTTCGCCTTGCCTGGCTGGTTGAATTTCGCTCTATACTCTGTTCCATCACCCTATATGCCTTCTTTTCTTTTGTGTTTTGTAGTATAAAACCCTGTAAAAATATCTACAGGGTAGTGCAATTCTAATGTACAAAACAAAAATCTCATACACCTATGATAATCTTGTAAAATAAAAAGCTCTGAAATGGAGATCCCATCTCAGAGCAAAGATACTACATCATTATCACGAAAAATAATTGTACCATCATCTTCTTCCATCCAGACTATACAATGGCTCCGGAATCTAACCGGATGGTCCTTTCAGCTCGCGGGCTTTACCGCCAGTAGAGAATTACACCCTGCCCTGAAGATATCTTTTTAATCCCATAAATACTTTATTTTTGGTTTGTAAAAGTACTAAGTAAAATTTTATTTGTGGTGCTTACATATGCTCGCCACTGTGCTCACCCTTATGATGTCCACATTTGTCTCGCCCTTGTGGTGTCCGCACTTATGTTCACCGCTGTGGTGGCTACACTTTTGCACCTTTGCCAGTGCTCTAGTGTACCAGCTAGAGGCTTTTCTACAGCTTCATCACAGTCACCGCTTGCCTGCTGTGTAGCTCACTCCTGCTGCTGCTAGGGGCAATCTGAGGCGCCCTCTCCAATTCCACTACAGATGACTGCATCTACATCTGACTTTCCTTTAGTAGATCCAGCAATTTCACCATGTCACCCTCAGCTACTTCAACTAGCTTTGACTCCTGAACCTTGCCCTCGTTCACATCGTAAACCTTAAAAAGCTGCTGTGTCCAAAATGTCTAAAAATCTTACCATCCTCAAATGTTACTGCTATTCTCATGTATTTTCACCTTTCTTATCAGAAATTCTCATGTGCAAAAGCAATTTCCTGTGCGCATCCTCGTTTAAATAACGAGCATCCTTGCTACAGCAGGAATCGTCTGAAACTATAGAAGTCTTTCCATAGACTATGGAATCTGCAATTTTCTTACGCACAGATTCATAGATAGCTGTTACCGTAGTCTCAGAAACATCCATTTGTTTTCTGCAGCTTCCTCCTGATTTGGTCCGCAGCTATCGATTAATCGCATAGCTTCGTATTCATCTAGAGTAGATCTCCACATATCATCAGTTTCTAACATCCTCGGGTGCAAAGCACTATATTCGAATGACACCCTCTTTCTACTTTTTCCTTGGTCTTGCCATGATTTTCTCCAGAAAATAATTATTGACATATATCTATAATATACTATCATTTTCGACATATGTCAATATTGAAATCGCTATTTATTTATAAAGTTTTATCTATATTTGTTTTCAAAGAACATCGTTAATTTCGTCTATTGCCTCTGAAATTTCAAGCTTTATGCTCCATGTATTGAAGCATCATCCTTCTCTAAATTCGTATGATGCAAACAGGAGCTTTCTAATAGCTTTGATATATGAATTCATCAATATATAACTCGTTTGCACTAGATGGAACTTCGTCAAGATAATTGAAAATCTTTTCTATTATCCTATTAAAAAGCACTCCGTTTTAATATCGAATTCATCGCCCAGCAAGATTTTTACATATATCTACATCCTTTGAAATGCACTCTCCATCCTCTCTTATAGCTACTGCCATGCGGGACTGTAGTTTCTCATCTTTAACATCTACTGATACATTGGAGCTATTTCTATACCTTTTTGATATATGAGTATCTGCTGTACATTCTGTCCGTCAAAAATCAGAGTTTTAAACTCATCATCAAACCTTGCATAAGGAAGCATTCCATCATCTATCATATTGTGTAGATTCAACAAGGTCTCCTCACTAACTTTCACCCTGCATACTCAGCCAGTTCATTAACTCCCATGCATACTCTCGGACCTGATTATTTTGGCATACTTATCAAAGGTTTCTATAAGCTTTTAGTTTCCTCATTCCAGCACTGCGAAGAAATAGGGGCAAGCGGCTGCTACAACTATTAGAGCATCGAGTCACTAGCATCATTATACCTAGAAGAAAAACCCGTAAGACCTATCGCGATACAAGAAAATTGATGAAAGTACTGTAGCACAATAGAAACTGCTATTGCTAGGGTCACAGTCCGAATTTGGTTTCTTCATGCTGAAGTATGTCGTTTTAGATTTATCAAAATCACTATAGCTTCTACTATAGTTTGTGTATGTTGTTTTCCTTTGCCAAAAGAATAAATCGATTTGATCCTTTATATCCCTGCTCAGGGTCCTAAAGTTTTCACTCTGTACCGCTGAGTTGATCTGTGTCTAATATTCCGTCACCAAGGTTTAATAAGGCGTTTTATCTGTTCCATTTCGCTCTCGATTAGCCATTAATATTTTGTTCATTATACTTTTTATATAAGTTTAAGTCAACGACGGTCGTGATTTCCCTTTACTCATGTCAGGTTATGGGTTTCTAATATAACCAAAAAGACCAATCTGCGAAAAACCAAATTGGTCATTAGCTATATTCTATAGTTCTTCCTTTGGATACTTCTCAGAAACCCACTCCTGAGTGTATTTGATGAACTCCGGTAGAAGCCGTAAGGTGATTTTGGTTCTTATTTACGATTTCCTAGGAGTTCTCGTTCTCCCGAGAAACAAGAGGTCTAATCGCAATGTTTCTCGATGTCTTCTCCAACTATCATCTGTGGAAGCAGTGTAACGCATGAGTCCCTTCTCAGCCATTGCTACAACAGCATAGTCGTTCATCTCAGCAAATCTTACATTTGGCTTAACCTTATGCTTGTTGAACACCTCAGCAATCTCGCTCAACATCGCTGAAGGAACTGTCATTAAGCTTGATATAATCATAGCTTAACTAGATCGTCAATAGCAATTTTTCTCCTCTGCAGCAAGCGGATGGTCTGCTGGAACCACAGCAACCATGGGATGATCATGTGTGTGGATATGTAACAAATGGAATTTCCTCTGAAAGGCTCGCCAAATGCACAGTCAACCTGCACTGCGAACCCAGTCCTCGCTCTCTTATATCCGAGCTATGAAGAAGCTCAAAGCGAACTAGCGGATAATCCTTCTCAAACTTAGCAATTATGCTAGAAGCCACTGAACAGATACGCTTGTAAAAGTTGAAATTCTAATTAGCCCTGACTCAAGTCTATGTATGTCATTCAGCTTGCGATATGAGTTGTCATATGACTGGCATATCTCCTCAAAGTAAGCAGGTAACTCTCTCACCATCGAGCAGTTGCATATGCACCGCTCTTTTCTCTTACAAAAGAAGCTGAGCGTTGCAGTCTGACTCTAAGTGAGTTAAGCAGATGCGTTATTCCTGACTGAGTATATCCATCCTCAGCTGCGAGTAAAGATTTCCGAGTTCAATTGTCTTCAGGAAAGCCTGATATTGCGAAATACTCGTTAAAAGCTCTCCAAATATACGCTAAATTTCTAAATTAAATTAGTTGAGCTAATTATTTTGATAATAAAACAGTGCTTTACTAATTGTATATCCCAAATTATAATTCTTTTGCTTTAACAAATCAATAGATAAAATTCAAAAGCTGTCTAGCTATTGAATTTCCTAAAAATCAGCATGCATACTCATATGAGTTTTTAGTTCATCTAGTCTAGCATAAAAGCTCATAGCCTGAGGTAATATTTTTGAAGAAAAGAGACTCTGTGCATAGATATCTGCTGTTCCACAGGACTTAAATTCATCTCGATAAAAATATCGTCAAGCTCCTCTAAGGCATTTTACAAACATCATCATCTAGCTTTTCTAATCCTTCTCGCCTCAGTCTTAGCAAGTGCTGGCCTTCCTACCACCTCTGTGCTAGTCAAAGTTTGCTATCATCAGCTTTTCTAAAACAAATAAAAAGCTTCTCGGTTTGGCAGTCAAGGTAGGCTTACCGTATTCATCAACTTCAATCATCAAGATAACCAAGCCCCAGCAAGGCTGTGCGAAACCCATTCATGGCCTCATCCTCTGCCACATCTGCCCGAAAGGCCTCTCTAGCTAGTTCTCCATTTTGATTTTCCCATCAAATATTTTTGCAGTTTTCTATACTGGCCCATTACATTTCTGATTCGCTAGTACATTTCTTCAGACTCAAGGCCTTTCGCGATCTTTTCGCGATTTATCCTCTTGATTTCCTCCATGCTTTAGACAGTTTTCCTAGGGAAAAAGCAAGATACATTCCATATGCTGCACCCCTAATTATTAACACAGTGAGACACATCATCTTTTCTTCTGCTTCTATTCCTAGATTTCTAAGCTATGAATTCATAGTATTTGACAAATTCATTTCAAAACCCTAAAACAAGCGCCTCTTCAAAATAACTGCAAGGACATCCGCACTTCTAAGCATCATATCAAGTCCATATCGCTGTGAAAGCCGCAGTTTTCGTTTGATCACGGACCCGAGGCTTTGGGGTTGGCTCAAGTTCTTCGCTTTGGGTGCACTTACAGCTGGCTTTGATATCTTAGCTGATGCAAAATCTAAAAAGTAAATTCTGTGTCTTAAACACCACCTCATCAAGGCCGTGAGCCCTTGCTCTACTGCATTCAAATACAGGTCCTCCACATACAGGCATTTTTCGGCCTTTTCTGCAGGCCTTCTAATAGAGCATTCCTATAGCATCTCTGTAACATCTCGGGTTCAGAAGTCTTCGACCGGAAGTTCATCCTCTATGGCAAGGCACTTTGACAACATATTCTACTTCTAATTCACAGGTCAAATGGCAAGAAAACACCCTGTGAAGTCACGCTTCACAAGGCTTTTTCAGTTCACCAGCTCCATAACAGGTCTAGATATCCATATTCAAAGGCTAAAATCTACTAAGGGACTTCTCTTGGTTTCCCCAGCGATATTCATTGGAAACAGATGACCGGCATTTTCTATATCTATCTATGAACTCTGACTTAAGAAGCGCATTTTCATCTCTTGACTTGAGAGGTTCTGCTAACTCTGCCTTCCTTATTTGTACATAGTTTTTGAAAAACCTATTTATCATACCTGCCATATGCTCGTTTACGCTGTCTAAGGACTTTGCTTTTCTAGAATTTTCCTAACGCAGCCAACCATTAAGTAACGCTTATTAATAACGTCATAGATGAGTGGTGAAGAGGTGAAACTCCTTAATCATCTTGGTGTTTTGAAGCATGTAGTACGCGGTCCCGTCACGGATGATGTCTCCAATTTTGATGTGGTTATCGTCAGTGATGTAAACTGGTATTTCCCTTTTGTGACATCATTAACCTTATTTTCTAGCTCTCAGGGTCGAAGTTAGGCTGATAATGCAGGGGCCACTATGAAACCGTGCCTGATGTCATCGTGTGTACATCTTCAAAATTTCGTCCTGAGGCATGAAGTACTCGCAGATATCCTCTGCAGTATGCGCCATCAATCTATGGAAGAGATGTGTATACCATCTTGCTAGATTTTCCTCAGGAAATGGACCAAAAGATGCTAGGTCTTGTCAAAACGATTTTCCTCTCAACACCAATTAGAAGGTCAGCGTTCATATTAAGCATAGGATATACGATATCAAGTGCTCAACGATTACGCCTTTCCCCTTTTTGATGGCCTGAAGAATCGGCTCACCTGCTAAGCTGAAAGCTGATGAAATCCATCTCAAATCGAATATCAAGATGATAAGTATGCGGTGTGGAAGAAGCCTTGCTCATGAGTCCTGCTGAAGAATAGGTGGCAGTCTAACATTCACTCCGTCGTCGTCGTTTGTCAGCTCGAGGCCTGAGGAACATTCCTTTATGAGCGCACTCTTTTTCCTGACCAGCCTCGCCAATAACACCAATGAGGCTTATCAAATGGTGAAAGGTACTGCTGCGCTGGCTGAGTTCAAAGCCCATAAATTCTCGACCTTCCTCTAGGTGCGTAGTATGTAGTAAACGGGTGACTCCTTAACTTATCCTATATTTCCATATTATCTCCTTTTCTCTATGATCTCTTGCGATTTTACAGATCGCATCCGTATATCAAATTATCTCTTGCTCTTTTTCATTAGAAAATCAAAAGCTTTGCTTGGCAAAAAGTAACCTAAGCTTTTTGGCCTGCATCGCTAGCATCTGCCTTAGCATCTTTTAGTTCTTCAAATAGCATTCTTACCCTGCTTGCGCTAATCGGCTCGCCCTAGTGCCTCTGCTCTTTCACGACTTCTATAGACTTCTATACCCTTTTTCGGCAAGTAAATCTTCATCGCCTCATTATATTTTCTTGTCGTTTCCAGATGATGGCTCGCTTCCGAAGAAACGCTTTGATATACCCTAGCTCTTTAGCAAATATCCGCTGAAGATTTCAGATCGCTCGCATTTGATCGCGAAACCTCCATCTTATCTTTGATGAAGTACTGCGAAAGCTTGCCTTTTGACTACAAAAGTATAGCCCGTTTGTGCAACTAAATGACATTATCTAGATCTGCACCCCTTTTTACAAGTTCAAGCCTCTCCTCAAAGCTAAACTCGCTTGCCTCCTCTGACGCGACAAATACATATAGGACATCCTTTTCTTCGCCGCTTCTTCTATGAGGTATCTGTGGCCCTGGCGTAAAAGGGATTGCAGTTCATGACCGCAGCTCCTCTTATCTCAGCATGATGAGATTTATCAAATGTCTCTTCCCTTTTTCGGCATAGGCCTTTTTCTATCTGTATGAGCAAAACGCTTGGCCTCGCCTTTTCTCTTTCTAGTAGAACTACATCCTTTGTTTTTGCAAGTCTATGAAAGAATAGCGACTCAAACAAAAGCAGTATTCTCAGGCTTGGTATACACTAGCAGCTCCTTCACTCCATTTTGGAAAGCATCACTGCCATAGAGTTCCCATAAGCGCTCACTTATACCCCGCTTCCTCTAGCCTCTTCACTGACAGCTATACACTTTTGGGAGATATTTGAGATCTTGAACCAGTTGCAACTAAACTTCCATCTTCCATGATGCAGACGGTGAGTATCCAATATCATTGTCTAAATCAAGGCCTGAAGATGCTAGAGAGTTTTTCACTTTATTAAGTTTACTTTGGCCTTCTTTAGCGCCTTTGTAGATTTCTATATCCATAGCTGCTCCAAGCGATTTTTCTTTTAATGTTCTGTTTATAAACCTTGGTATATCCTAAAAAGATATGTTTGCAAATTGAAAAATGATACATTGCATCATATAATATCAGTAATTGATATAATACAATTGTGTAACAATATCTGCGAGGATATCAAGCATGCCTATGATAAAAGTCGTAAGGCCCTGCGCTGGACCTTGCAAGAATCGAAAGCGACGTTTGTAGCAGAGCTTGAGCCTGGCGTTTCCAGTATGAGGCTTAATCTAGAATCAGCAGTCATTGAGGCAATTCGGCGAAGCCATTAAACGCTGTGCTCGATGTCGCAAACGAGATGATCTCTCAGATGTCAAAATAAGGTCGTTAGACCGCGGTGCATCGATGTGTAATTCGTGCACGAGTTGGAAACTGCGCTTAGCGGAAGATGGAGGCTCACGATGCAGATGAATGCTGCTTTGTTCCGGGCAATACCCCAAATCTGATTATAAACAGCAATTGCATGGGGAGCTGATGCGATTATCTTTGATTTGAGGATGCTGTTGCACCCGCAGAAAAGGATTCAGCAAGGCTACGAGTTCGCAACGCTTTCCTCAAGTATATGAACTTCTCGGGCATGAGATAGTCGTACGCGAATAAACTCATTAGATACAAGCTTTTGGAGGAAGACCTAAATCAGATACTTCCTTCCGGACCAAAATATTATCATGCTACCTAAGACGTCTTCTGCTAATGATGTTGCTGTTTTGAGCGCTTACCTTAGAGATTTTGAAAAACTCGGTCTTGAGTTAAATCACTTTAAGATTACTACTTATAGAGACAGCGCTTGGAATAGAAAACGCATATAACATCGCCTCATCAGATGGAAGTGTCTGCGCCATCTTCTAGGCGCCGAGGGTTTAACTGCAGATCTTGAGATGCAAAGGAACCAAAAGAAGGACATAGATTGACTATACTAGGTCAAGAATGGTCTATGGCACTGCAAGAGCCGCGGGCGTAGATGTCATGATACACCTTTTACAGATGTAAATAGTGACGATGGAATCATCACAGATTCTGAATACGCTAAGTCGTAGGCTTCACAGGAAGGCTTCAATTTCTCCAAGGCATTTAGATACAATAAGCCTGATGTTAGCCCTTCCATCGCTGATATCAAATATGCCTATGAGGGTAAGCTGGATATAGAGCTTGCTGCTGCTCAAGGACGAGGAGCTATCGCTCTGCGTGGCAAAATGATAGATGCCTATAGTTGCTAGAGCAAAGAATACCATGAGATGGCTGAAGCTATCGGAATAAGAAAAGAGCGGATTGATGAATAACAGCAAAATTGTATCCTCACTTCGCCGAGGCAATTTCACTCCTGCGATCTCAAGGATTCATGAGCATCTCCTTTCATCATCATTTTGAGAAATGGTGACTTTGTACTCACATGGTCCATGGAAATTGCTGACATGGGATTTAAGGATCTCACCGTAAATGCAGTTCCTCTTTGATACTCACTCTGAACTTCTTGAACATATAAAAGATGTGGTGTTGTCACAGAGATATGCACAGACTACATGTCATCTAGGCTAGGACATGCAGTATTTCAGAGGGCATCATGGATACTCAGTTGAATTTAGAACTCACGGAGAAGACCATCAGATATAGAAAGTGGTAAAACTCCAATCGATATAGCTATAGCAGCACCTGCCATCTGACCCATGGGGAAACTGCAGTGGCAAGATTGGAAAATCAGCCTGCAGGAAGCCTTGGATATGCTATTCGGATGCGCAGAACGCTAAGCACGTGATAATGATCACAGATAGTGATAGTTCCCTTTGATTCAATGGTCAATTTCGAGATCGATATCGATTTATGTTGATTGAAGTTCCTGCCATGGGAAATCCTCAAGGCATAGTTTCGGGAACAACTCAGATAACCAAGGGCCAGTTGGCTAATCATGGCTGGTCGACAGCAACAAAGGTGATCAAAGCCTACTGACTTCATTTCGAACCATGGCGCAGGTGGCGCTTCGCTTGCGCAGCAAAGTTTTCTCAAGGACATAATGGTCGAGAGGCATCAAGGCAGCTTTGGGTCTTGGCGGGAATTACAGGCTACATGGTTGATATAGCACGTGCGGGTTGCTTTGAGTCAGCTAGATGTACAATGCTTTTGATCTTAAGGCTGTAGAGTCGAGTCGGAACAGATCCTCAGCATCAGGAAATTTCTGCACTTCACTATGCTTCACCGAAAGCTCCATGAGTGCAGTTGTCGACAACCTAGATGTGGTAATTCTTGGTGCAACAGAAATGATACTAATTTCCAATGTAAATGTTCATACAGATTCTAACGGATACATCATGGGTGGCTCTGGCGGACTTACAGCGATACTGCTGCAGGTGCAAAGCTTTGCAGTGATTATCGCCCCAATGTTCAGAGGGCAGACTCCCTATGGTAACCGACAGGGGTTTCATGCATATCAACTCCTGGCAGGATGATAGATGTTTTAGTTACACAGGGCGGTATCGCGGTAAAATCCGAAATCAGGAGCTAGCTGAACGCATGCGTAGTGCCGGTCTTCCTTTGATAAGATATTCACGACCTGAAGAAAGAAGCGGAAAGCTACTGGTCTTCAAAACAAGGCACCTAAGGGCGATAAGATAGTCGCAAAGGTTATATCACGCGATGGGACTTCTAGATAATATTTACAATGTGCTGCAAATAGAGGCAAATAGAGTAGGAGAAATCGATTCATCACTTATAAGCGAAGTCGTTTGCTAGAGCTTTTGCATGATGCTAACTTCATCTTCCGCCCGATATGAAGAGATAATCTCTTCATCAAGGAAAAGCTGATGCATCCATAATACTAGATCGGATAATGAAAACTTTAATATTACTGGATGAAAATCTCCAGCCGATATGTCGGGATACAGGTCTTGTGTGTATTCTAAGCATTGGCCAAGATGTTCCACATCAAAGGAAATCTCGAAGGCTGTTACGAAAGGCGTCAGAAAGGGATATTCGCAGGTTATCTTGAAAATCCTGTCGTTTCCGGTACTAAACCGTGTAAAGCACAGGCGACAACACGCCTGCTGATGTTTACTATGGCATCTGCCCTGGCGATAAAAGGTGAGATTACAGTCGCTCTAAGGGGCTTCGGAGTGAAAATATGAGTCAGATCGAGATGTGAAGCCATCTGATGGAATTGATGGAGTAAAGGACTTTTGATATCAAGGTAGTTGAAGATGCGGGTCCAAACCCATGTCCTCAATAGTTGTCGGGTTGAGTATGGTGGAACCTTTGATGGGCTGCATATCTAGCAAGAGAAACTTTGATGAGACCAGTCGATCGGCGAAACAGCCGAGTTCTGCAGAGCTCGAAGGCTTCTTAAAAGATAAATGCGCTGGGCATAGGCCCTCAGGGATTTGGTGGAAGGACAACTGCCCTTGCAGTAAAACATGAAAAATTTCAACGCATATCGCAGGACTTCGTAAGCAGTCAAGCATTAACTGTCACGTTACTGAACATATGACGGAGAAATATAATGGCAAAGAAGATAAATGTTCCTCTTTCTACGAGAGGAAGCGAAGAAATTAAAAAGTGGTGATAACTGCCTTATAACAGGCACCATATATACTGCTAGGACGCAGCACATAAAAGGCTTTGGAGCTCATCAAAAGAAGGAAAAAGCACTTCCTTTGATGTAAGGACTCCGCAATCTCTACTATGTTGGCCCTACCTGCAAAACCAGGCTCTGCCATAGGTTCAGCCGGCCCACGACGACAGCCTACAGAATGGACGCACAGGTCCTGCCCCTAATTGAACAGGGAAGCAAACAGGTATGGTCGGCGAGAAAGCAGCGCAGTCCTGAAGTTATAGAAAGCAATGACATGGAGCAGTTCTTTTGGAGCTATTGGCGGCTGCGGAGCTCTTCTCAGCAAGAGGTGTATCAAAAGCGCATGAAGTCATGTATACAGACCTTGGTGCAGAGGCTATCAAGCTTTATGTGGGAGTTTTACCTGACTGTTGTCCATGATGAATTCGAGGGCAGAGCCATCTCTACGCAGACGGCAGAGCCTCTGCCTGCTAAACACAAAAATAAGGCGAAGTGATCAAACTATTTCAAGAAAGGAGAGGAACTATCATCAGAGCTATTTCCACATCGATCCAAAACTGGATATTATTCAATTTATACGAACAGCTTGTTGATGTATAATCAAGGCTAACTATCCAAAATGGCATTCCCCAATGACCAGCTCCCTGCAGTGAGGGACTTATCGAGACGAGACTAGGATTGCTCAGCGGAGCAATAAAGCGTTCGCCTGATGAACTAGAGCACCTTGGTATTATAGAGAAGATGCGTGGTCGTGGCACATTTGTGGCCTGGACTAGCAGACGGTGAAAGCCGTAAAGAGCGTGCTATGGCGCATAATTGACCATATGTTTGATGAGCTAGAGGCTGCGAAGGTTTTCCGTGATGTCAGAGGAATGAAAATATTTTTACACATCAATCACTAAGGCTCAGAGACCGCGCTTCACACCCAGGACTTCAAAGTAAAGATAGGAATTGCTTGTGAGTGCAATCCCGAGACTCTCTTATCAGCTAAGCTGAGAGGCAGCTTAGAGGAAGCGGGAACCAGTGAGCCTATTTTACTTGCACTCCTCAGTGATGTGCATTGAGAATATCCATGCAGATTAGCGAAGATATGGATTTGATAATCACAACGGCAGCACATTCTGACAGTGAGCTCATTGGTACAGCTCATTCCTCCAGGCACGCAAGGTTTATCAAAACGGCACTAACTTCTATGATGCCAAAAGGCGTGGCTGCCTGATCAAGAAATTGCTCCTGGTGGGTCGGATCATCTGTGGTGAAAAATTTGGTAATATGTTTGAGTTTGTTGTGTGTTTGTTTTTGTTGGGTGGGTGGTTTTGGGGTGTTTTGTGGTTTTGTGTGACAAGGTTTTGAATCAAATACGAAAGTTTGCACTAATCGCACAGACTAATTGAATGTCTCTTTATCAGATGAGATGCTGGCTCGTCATGTACGTAAGAGATGAAAATAGAAAAACTGATTGATGATAGGTAAACATACTAAGCACAAAAGTGGAGCAGTGAAATAGTACGACTCGCTCTAGACTATCTCTGTGATCTTTGATATTTGCGATCTGATATTTGTCTATATGGAGAACATATGCCATTGCTGAACTCACTTACTGCAGCGAATTTATGGATTTCTCCATCTATCTCAACCATATACCCCAAATCTGCCATGGTAACTTACGATTTATCATGAGGAGATACCATTTCTGTGACACGCTTTGTGCGTGTTATTCCATCACTAATCAAATATATGTCTTTCCAAATAATACTATCTCATGCTCTTGTCCAGCAGCTGACAAACTGCCATGTTTTTGATTTAAGTATCTTCATTTTCAAATCACCTCTTGCTGTATTATATCACCTTTTTATTTTATGATATAGCTTTTTATCATCAATTATTTTAATATAAAAACTTTTGCACTCTATGCATATATGGGTGACTTTTGTACTAGTTCTTGTACTATTATGTTATATATCCAATACTATGAGTATGTTTGTATTATTTATTTTGATAGAGAGGTGAGGAATCAGCAAAGTGACTCAGACAGACAAAGAGTTTGATAATCCGAATTAATAGGCACGATGTTCACGCTGTAGATAAAATCACTACACGTGGCACTGTGGCATGCAGATTTCATGACGGTACATAGATGGATCGTTATGGTTTCGCGGGAAGAGTTCGCAAATGCAGCTACTAAGAGGTCAAGTGCAGAATGTCTATCCTCGCTTATCCTCACTTGTACAGACCGACGAGGCGAACTAGAGTGCCGTGGAATGCATTAATGTGACGAGGCAGGACTTAAAGGAATATCGCATTGCTCAGTAGGCGACTTGTGACCTGGTGCATGAGCATGACAGAAGTTTGAGGATGTTGAGAAGCGTTTCAGGAGATGGGCTTTAACTACGCCTTCCTCCAGGAACTGCCTGAGACGACTGTAGATGCCCCTACACCAGAATTTTTAATGAGTAAAGACGCTGACGCAGGTTCAATCCGGGAAGGCAGATCGGCGGGAGCTCCGCCAGAAATCACAGAGGAAAACCATTTGCCAAAGCTATCCTGCTGATTTGACTTCGGCAGCACATATGCAAGCACAGCAGTTGATATAGAAAATGCTAAAAACCACCGGAACAGCAGCTCTATGCCACTGTAGAAAGCTGATATAAACGAAGAGTCTTAATAAAGGTCTTTCAATTTTAAAGGGACAAGATTGGCGATATCGAGTACGACACTTGCACCTGCTCTTCTGCAGCCGGTGGCCTTCGCATGATAGCCTCGGGACGTGGTTCGGAGGCTGACATCAGGGGCTTGTAAAGATGGCTACGCTCAGACTGGGCCAGAGATAGTTAAGCTGCCTCCTTTGAGCTTACAAGAGATGAGTATAGGAAAATATCAAAAGTAAGCCGGATATGTTCCACTACTTGTTGGTGGAACCGATGGTGGAAATACCGAATGCATAGTACATAATGCTAAGATGCTCCTTTCTCTCACGCCACATGTTTCCTATCATCGCAGGAAACCGCCAACGCCTCGAGGGGAATGCGAAAGAGGGTACGGAAGGTGCGAGACCAGAACCTGTGTGCCCAAATGTTATGCTTCCTAAGTTTGGCACAATAAATGTAGCAGAGACACAAGAGTACGATCAGAGATCTACGTCGCATAGTGAGGCCAAAGGGACTCGGCAAAGCTTCATCAATGCCTACGAACAATACGAGTGCCTGCATCGCGCGTACTACGCGATAAACCCTAGCAGATGGATGTGAAGAAAGAAAAGGTCTTGGGGAGACTAATTGCGGATTGATGTCGGAGGTGCTACTACCGATATCTAGTTTCTGCTAACAAATGGAAAACCATCACATTCAGGCACACGACTATATAAGAAAGAGCACTTTGGAGACCGCTAAGCGAGAGGAACCGTTGAAGGCGATATCGGAATGAGATGCCGCATAAACGGTATTGCGATCGCTGCGGGACTAGATCGTATATGTGAGCTATATCGTCTAAAGCGAAGAGCATATGACTTATAAGATTTAAGCACTCATGCTGATGTGGTTCCAAATAGACGATATTCTAGACGGGCGCCCTATGAACTACGCTTCCAAAACTACCTATGGCTGTAAAACAGCTGCGTAACAGTTACGCGTTGTGGAAGAAACCTGCTGCATGTGCAGGACTCCACTTATGTTCGGGCAGGCAAGGATCGCGCGATGTAAAACAGATGGTGTAACGCAGGTGGCCTTTCAATTACACGAGTAGAACGGAAGGGTCAAATCGCATCATGCACTCTTTGATGTGGCAAATCCAATGTCATCAGACTTCGGTGGCAGAATACGAGTATGACCCTAAATATATTAGCAGTGTTGCTGTAGCACACTATCAATCGCACTTTCTGAATGTGCGAAATTAAAAGATGGATTTGAAAATAGGAAATGCAGGAAGCCGAGGTTTTGGCACTCCCGTGAAGGTTTGACCAGTGGCCTGGTAATGACGAAGCCGACAGAGGCCCTTAATATCACAAGGCTATGCCAAAGATATAAGATTTTCTCAAAACTTATTAAAAGCTAAGGAAAACGGAGATACCTAGTTCAACCAAGAGCAGGGTACGTGATAATAGAAGGCATATCAGCTCCTAAACTACCTGGGGATGTGGCAAACAGATTTTTCACCTGTGTGGGCGCACACAGGCTTAACCGCTGTAGAAGCCGAAAACGGAATCGAAGAATCAATCGAGACTCGGTCGTGCGATGGTGAACGGTTTTCCACCTATGCGTCACGGCGTTGGCAGCGCAGGGTCATCGGCGTGCACACCCCTGTTCCGGTGAACTTTGGTACACCGGTGCGAACTTTTGACGAAGTACTATGCAGGTGGTTTACACAAGCTATGAGCGGCGGAATATCCTTACAACCTGCCTTGCGAGATGTTCCAATGGAGCGCACAATGAGATTAGGCGAGTATGTTGATAGACTTACTGGTCTCTGCGAGGATGGGGTTTCCATCAGCCGTGAACCTTATGGACGTTGACAGAACTTCTTGTACCTCCTTGCGTATCACCTCTGTTGCAATTATTGAAGCACTTGCCAGGCAAGGCGTAAAGAATATCCCACGGTCGGCTACGGTCAGTGCGGTAACAATTCGGATGTGATGGAACTCTTGAAGAGCTGACTGAAGGTATCTGCCAAAGATACGGTACGATGATGTAGTTATTGTCACAACTGCGCTTCCGCAGTGGATGGGCGAGCTTTCACGCTGACAAAACCGAAGCCATTTGGAGTTGGCTCCTCCGGGCGCCCATCGCAGGTCTATCAAAACAACCAAGGTTATGTGGGGAGAGCCCTCCACGAGGCGATAGAGGTCCCTACAATGGAAGCTAACAGCAGGACAGATGCCAACTGGGTTGTGCTGTACTTAAGGACCCCGATTTCTCAGAACTGACACTCAAGACGAAAAATTATTCTGGGCTTGGAGACTCATGTCGTAGATAAGTGCTTTGAACCCGGAACAGCAGGGACATCGCAGTCGGAACATGCAAAACTGCGGGCCAGCGTTATCTGATACCATTTGCTCCATGCAGGTATAATGCAGGACTCCGCACATGCTTCCATGCCGTGACAACAACAGTTGGGTGGGGAATCTAAACACAGAAACCTACCATTACGCAGGAATGAGATTTCTGAGGAAATGATTGAGAAGCAAAGCCGAAGCTGCGACCGTCGCTTCGATGGTTTATAGATGACGTATGCGCTATCGGTGAGTAGACTTGTTGAAGACCACAGCGCTAAACAACTTTCAATATCCGAATAGATTCAGATTGGAGTTAAAAGATAGCAAAATCGTAGATGTATTTATTTCTGGGGACGTACAAGTTTTGCTGATGACCAGAGCGGTAAAAGGGCGCTGTGGTCACGATGGCCTATTCTGCACAGGCGGGCCTGCCAACAGAAGGATTTAAATCAGTCGCCAGGGCTGAGTCAATTCTATATTATTTTGCTCGAAGATGGCCAGGGTTACTACGGGGAGACTGTGCTGCGTTCAGTATTCAAGGCGCTGGTGGAAGAGATCACCTATTTCTTGCAGAGGACTTTATCCCAGTAATCGATAAATATATAAGGCCTGAGCTGCCAGCGAAGATAATTTCAACATAAAAGAATATGGGAAACAATTAAGTCGGTGGCAAAGACTTCACGCAGATATGGATATCTCAGGCGCACGATTACATTTGCTAAGGCATCAGGAAGACTGTGCGAGGTTGTTGCAGACAGGTACGGATGTGAAAATGGCGATATGACCTATTCCAATCTTTACACAGTCAATTGTTGATAGGTACTCGCTTTCCATTCAGATAAGATGATTTTAAAGATTTTGGATCCAACACTCCACGCTGATAAATAATATTGAGGAAAGCTAGGTAAGCATGGAGAAAAGCTCACGGATTCTTGGCTTGGCTCCGAGATAGGATATTAACTGCGACTAGTAAATACTCCCCAGTATACATATGTCGATGTTTGGACTATGGCGGAACGCTGGCAACAATTATATAAGGTATTTGACTATATCGAGATTTAGGCCTTCCAAAAACCTTTCCATCTCTTAGAATCGAAGGTCCTATGGACTGCGATAGCAACAGAGACCAAATTAACTCTCTGCTCTAACAAAGACTTGATAGCAGGCTGCGACGTTCAGCTCGTGGCCCGACGGTGGTGTAATACGCAGAGATATCAAACATTGCAGAATGAGAACGGACACATGGTTCAGATAAAGAGGCCCTGATGTTTGGTGGAATCAATAAACCAATCGAAACTGAGTTCTCTGCAGAACAAAGGCATAGGTGCCTGGGGCGGAACAGTACAACGAAATAAAACCAGAAGCGCGCTCAGGTTTGTGTGGCTGTGTAGCAGCTTTGCTTGGACGGGTTCGTACGAAGCCGAGCATGGGCGAAGGCTTCGCGATTGTGAACAGAATGAACCGTATTCTCGCTCGAAGGCAGACAGCGACTAATAAATGCAGAACAATAAAAATGCATGGAGGATTTTGCGCTGTATACACATATTAATGGAGGCTCCGGGCGGGCCTTCTGTTTTCCGGCCATATCCACATCCTCGTCTTAAGCTGATCTAGGAACATCAGGGTTATCACTGCAGATACCATGGCCGGCTATGAATTAAAAGTGGCAGGCGATGGCATAAATAGAAATTCGTTGGCGTCTCAGCCATCTTATACCAGCTCCTCCATAGAAAAGTGTTGACAACCCACTAAGCTCCTTCCTTCCTCAATTATCAAAAACTAAAAAGTAAAGACTTGTTTATATACTCTTTGTGTTTGTATTATCATATGCCTTAGTAACCTGCTTCTTTCATCATTATCAGAACCATAGGCAGCACTTCTAGCTGCAACAATGTAATGGTTTGAGCTGTTTGATGCCGCTCCTGCGTTCACTACTTTGGAAATCAAAGACCAAGCATCATAAATGGGTTTTGTCTATATATATCTCCTGTCCTGTCTTTGCACAAAGCCGTCTAATAACATTCTTCGAGACTCAAATCAATTCTGGTATTCATACCTTCCATAAAGCACCTCCACTTTTATTATATACTGATGTAATGTACTCTTTTAGAGCTTTGTCCATCAGTCAATAGTTTTAGAATTATTTTTGATATAATGCTCGATGTGTAGTGTTAGAATTATCTAGGCTACGTGCTGCATTTGCGGGACAGCTAGTTGATGGAAGCTCATACACCTCTATAACTTGCGCCTTGCGGTTTCTTAACGGAAGCGCACTTCGTCGGTTTCCTATAAGCTGCGCCGCCTGCCATTGCTTTGATCGGCACAATGAGGCGCCTTCTCAAGTATCAAAAGAAACATCCCTTCAGCCTTAACATCCTTTAACACTAGCATCAGATGAGCCAATGATTTCGCAGGATGCTAACTACATCCCAAAGCGCAATCCTATGGGCCGTCAAAATCCTTCTTTTTCTTTCTCACTTTACTGGAGCTTCGTCTTCAAATCCTGTGCAAGCACTTTCCGGAACCGGTTTTGTTTTATTTGCATAATAGAGTTTTCCTCTCTCTTGATTTGTTGACCGATGGGAAAGCTTCCTGGGAATAAAATATCTTTGATTTTTCGTCGAAATATGGACCTATGCTGTGCTCATATCATGTCCCCTCCGCATATAGATAAAAGGCACCGCGTCGGCGGTTGTATCCGTCAATGTGATGCCCTCTATGATCGATAATTGTGGGCTTTATGTGGCTTACTTGCTTTGCCACTGCCTGCTGTGTGCTGCAACCTCAGCTGCAGAAATCCTCTTTCCTTGCTTTTCGATTCCTTCGCCAACCTCACGTCACCCATCTCAACAACCTTCCATTGACTTGCCGTCTTGCTTGCTCTCTTCCGTCAGCGTGCCTGAGCTACTGTGATATCTCCGTTCTTGGCGAACTTCCTGATCAGGCTATTGAAACTTCCTAGTAGAGCCTTGATGCTCCTGGGATGATTCTTTCGAGGGAGCTCTTCCTTCTTACCTTCGTTAGAAGCTGGTGCTTAGCAATTTCTGTCTCTGACTCTAACCAGCCCTTATCAACCTCATCCTCATTTTGCAAACTTACGGATTCGTGCAGTGCAACCTGCGCCATGCTACGTCCTTACCTACATGATCGATTTCTTCGAATGCTTGGCTTCTGTCTCGATACCTACCAGTACACCGGTTCTTCCGCCACCGTGGATGCTTGTCGCAATCCTGCGACTTAGCTCCTGGTGTAGCGCGCTGAAGAAACGTCTGATGTTCATGTTCTCTACACCGATTTTGGCTTAATCTTTGATGCGAAAGAGCATTCCGAAGTGTTCCTTCTCGTCCAAAATCAACGTTCATGAATTCTTCGATATCGTTGTTCTTCTGCTCCAAGAGCCTTTAACTGCAACATCCTCTAACGAACTGAACGAACTCAGGGGTTCTTTGATGCGAAGTCAGACCTCCAGAGTTAACCTCTACAACTACTGCACTCTCTATGATCGATCTGAAAATGCAAAGTCTTTGCAAGACCTTCAGCTGCAACAATTCTTTCCGGCCTTCTTAGCTGCTTTGCTGGTCACCTTTTCTCGGAACTCTACAGCCTTATCCGCCTCTCTCCGTCTGTTTCAACAAAGAGGCCTTCTTGCAATCCATCATGCCTGCGCCTGTCATCTCACAGCGAGTTTCTTTAACCATTGATGCATAATAGCCATTTTTATCCTCCTCAAATACATTTTGCATGTAGCAAAGGCCAAGCCAAATAAAGTTCATTCTGTCTGGATCGCTTATTTATTCAGCAGCGACTGCTCGATATCACTTTGCTAGCTACGCTTGCTGCAGCCTGAGCCATCTGCTCTTTCAGCGCTCACGCCCTCGTCGAAAGCTCTCACCCTGGTGAGCTTCGATAACTGCATCACGAGCTTTCCTGCAAATGACGGTTGCTCTGATAGCATCATCATTACCTGGGACGATCGTGATCTAGATCGCTCTGGATACGCGGTTGTATCTGCAACCACCTACGCAGGAATTCCCAAAATCTTGGCTTCGCAATCTGCAATGCCTTCTCCTTCTTAGGATCGACTACGAACAGACTCCTCGAAGTCCCTTCCATCTCATAATACCGCAAAGGTTCTTCTCTAGCTTATCGCGCTCTGCTGTAAGCTTAGTAACTTCCTTCTTGGATGACATCAAATCCTTTCGTTCTCTTCCATCTCGTTGATCTCGTTGAGACGCTTAATTCTTGTGCCGATTGTCTTGTGGTTTGCTAAGCATTCCACCAAAGCCATACCATCTCGCTTCCACCGAAGCCACTCTCCGCATCTTTCAGCCTCGTCTACTTGATTGCGTTCTGAGGCCTGCAACTTCTTTTCCTGCGACAGAACAGGCTTACCCTCTACAGCTACGCTCTTAACGAACTCATAAGCTTCGTCGAGCATAGTTACAGTCTGCTGTAATCCATGATGTAGATTCACGTTTCTCTCTGTGAAGATATATGGAGCCATCTTAGGGTTTCATCCTTCTTGTCTGGTGACCAAAGTGTACACCTGCTTCTAAGCTGTTTCATTGAGTACTGACATATTGTCCTCCTGGTTTTCCTTCCACTCGGATTCCGCGAGCATATAACTATAGTATCTATAACGCACCAAGATGCGCACACCGGGTGTGACAATTATAATGGTGGTTCACAACGAGACCACCTACATATATTATATATAAATTTAGCTATTTCTGCAAGGAATTTCTTAAACAAATTATATAGGGAAATTTAATATATTTTCCTATAATTTCGGTGTCCTAAACGCTATCTTGCGCTCTTCTTTCTATAAAGCAGCTACTGCTGATGTGATGATGCTACCAGAAGAGACAGAGTCATAGCTGCATATCTGAAGATCACCACGAGTTTGGCGTAGCTTTTCTGCTGGCTTCGTGACCTTGTGCCTGCGGACCTGCTACTGCTGTTGAACCTGGCTGTGTCGCTGCGCCGGATTAACAACAGGCTGTCCAGGATTGCTAGGATGCTGGGTTTGCCTGGATTCACAGCAGGTCCTGAGGCTGAGGTGTTGTTGATGTGGCATAACGACCGTTTGCGAGATGTCATCGTAACTGTATGTCTTCTGCAGCAACAGCTAAACCTGATGTATTTATTGAAACGATGGTCGAGTCACTCTTTGATGTGTGACTTGGTGACCTTTATCTAAAACCTCTCCATCTGTTTAGATCACTCGTGGAAGTCGCTATATTCAGCATCTATCTCTATATAGTTGCTGTATCTCTCCCTACTTTTGGGTCTGAGGTACTTACCCTCCCAAACATTGCGCTTGCAAAGGATGCGACCGAGGATCTTCAACTAACTTGTCGCTTAACAGGTAAGCTGTATGTGACCACTGATCGAATTTGTAGTTGATCGCAGCTGGCAGGTCAAAGGCCTCGTCAAGATGCGCTTTACAGCAGGTAGTGCAGGTGCATCTTTCCTGCATCGTCCTTACCTACACAACGCCTGCGCCGCAAACGGAAGCGCCGACGCACAGATGTGCAGCTTGTCAAGGATTTCCGGCTGCGTGTAGCGCCTGCTGGAGCATCCTTAACCATCTTACCAACATATAAAGAGCATCGTAACCAACTCGCTTGGGTATATGTCTGCAAAGACTGGCTTTCCAGTATCAGCAATTGTTAAAGCAGCCTTAACTACTCTAAACATCTTGCTTCCATAAGTATTTGCAATGCCTGCACCATCAGTTTTCTTTCGGGTCCTCCAGTTGCGTTGTAAACATAGCCTTCTCAAGAGTTTTTAGACTGCGGTGCATTTCCTTCTTCATGTGAAATACTAACCGAGATTATAGATGTACTGGTCCATTTCTTGGCCGAAATTCTATCTGTGATAATCAATTTCCTTTTGTATAGTATTGCCATCAATCATTCGACTTGCTCATATTCGTCTCGAGAGACATCTACAACTTCCTTTGTTAGACAGCGATAAAGTATATTCATTTCCCGTCTGAGAAATATGGTTCTATTGCTGATCCATCTTGAGCATCTGTGACCTTGATATTAGCACTGTGGACTAACTTTCTTCTCTTAGGCCATTGTTATCTACCTTTACAGCGCAATTATGAAAAACGCAGTATATTACTCTCTAGTGAAACCTTCGCTACTATACTTGATCCCATATTCATGCCTTTTGAGCTAAGCGGAGAATTCACTGCTGACCGATTGGGATAGGCATCTCCTGCAGTGGCTCACTTATCAAAGTTTGCTGATGGCTCTTCGGTTTCTGTTCTAATAGTCTGACTGCAGACACCATCTACATTGACGCTGTGCGAGGAATGCCCGCTGAAGCAAAGGAAGTCACAACCGCATAGGACTTTCCAGTTTAACTATGATGACTACAGAGATACTGATGCTGCAACTCTCTTCTGCTCAAAATCGAGTTTGATATCATCGTTAAATTCCATCTGCGGGACGCGTAGAATTGCTAAAACTAACTGTATGCCGGCGTCGGAGGCTCATCTGCAAAATGCACTCATTGCAGGAAGCATATTCCGCAAATATCCTTAGCGTAACGGTCAAAGAAGAGTACGGTTGGTAATCTCTGTTTTGCGTTACTTTTGTAACTCATTTATACTACTCAAAATTTTAGAAAGCGATAACCTATATGTGATCACAACCACAATAATTATATCATAACAATGTAAAAACCAACTTACTCGCCTTGGCGTAAAGCTGGTCTTTATGTCATTATCACTGATTTACTTATCGAGGGGTTTCTCTGTTATAGCTTACGAGACCATCGTCTAATTTCTGTGTGCAGCCTGCAGAGACAGCTCTGTCGTTGGGACACTCATCTGTGAGAGTGGATATCCGTCAATGATATCTCTTGCTCTCTCTCTTTGCTGCAAGAACAACTAGAAGTGTATCCTGCTATCTACTTTCTTTCTAATCTACATTTATTGATGGGTATAACATTATTCTTCCTCCCTAACTACTTTGCAATAATCTCATCTGCTGTTTCATCTATTCTGTGATGTCTCTGCGTAAAGTCTATGCTCTTTACATTCTGACTGCATCGCCAAGTTCATCGTTTACGATGTAGTAATCATCGTTCTTAAGCATCCCTATCTCTGTACAGAGCTTTGCAATCCTCTGATTTAGGCTTTCCGCACTCTCTGTTCCTCTACCTGCTAGGCGATGTTTGAGAGTTGCCAGCGATGGTGGGCATACGAAAATCGTAATGCTCTCAGGATAATTTTCCCTTCACCTGCACCTTAGCACCCTGAACGTCTATCTCAAGCATTTGTATCCGCGCCCACACAGCAGTGCTTGTCTAGCTGCCTTCTGCTGAGGCGTTCCATAGTGATTTCCGAAAACACTCTGCGTGACTCCAAAACTACTAACTTCTGTATCGTGTCTTCGCAAACCTATCGTGATTAACAAAGTAGCTTACTCAGCTTCAATTTTCTCCCTCATGCGTGGCTTTCTAGTTGTTGCAGTACAGATATCTCCTGAAATCGATGTTCTCAAAGCGGCTTCTTTGCAGATTGCTTGCCCTTTCCGACTCCTGGTGGACCCGATAATACAAAGAAACTTTACCCGCCTTGTTTCCGAGCCTTCCATGCGCAGCGCAAAACGGTACTCCTAACCCAATCTTATCACAAAATAGGAATTGTAGCATTTTGCGAGCTACATTCTCGAAGGCTTAAATGCTATTTTCCCTCGATGCATATTTTCCTACTGCCCGTGGGGGCATTTTGTCTGTAAATAAACTAGACTTACTGTGTTTTGAACCTGCTCTCTTATCATCTCCAACCTCCGCCTTTATCTTGTAGCATCCTCTCGGTTATACTAGGGTCGTTGGCCTTGGAGCCGATTGTGTTAGCCTCTCTGTTCATTTTCACCTGAACTGGGAAGTCTAGACGCTTTCGTCAGGCTGACGCTTCTCGTCAATGATTTTCTTCATCTGCTCCATATGGCTGTTTAGCCTTGTTATTTCCTCATCGATGTTGCACTTATCTGCAAATATAGCAGCTTCGAGGCTGTCCTCTCCTCAGATGCAACAGTCGCATCCTCAAGAAGTGTTGCAATCCTATTCTTTAGTCTCTGCATATTCTTTAGGCACAGAAGGAGCACGCTCGCTTATCTCGGCAACAAAATCCTTGATGACTTCGCCTCTTTCTAGCATATCCTTTTCTGGCTTCTTGCCCTCTCAATTCTCCTCTCATCAAGATTTATGGCAGCTAGTCTAACTGGCTCTGGGATTGCCGCTGAGACCTCTTCGATCTTTTCGAAACATCAGGAACTGTTCTCCTAACTTTGTCTGGTTTGCTGAGCAGTAAATCTGAACTAAAGCTCACCCGCTAAGGCCATAGCTTTCCTTTAGTATCTTGAAGTTCTCAACATACTGCTTTTGACAAGGGTCGTTTAGTTTGATAGTTACATCGCACTCTGTCGGGTTTTCGACCATAAACAGAAACATCGAGCTGCGCGCTTGATTACCTCTTTGGATTGCAGATTTTTATTTTCTCTTCAGCAAAGGCATACCGCCTTGCCATTTTACATTTATATCCCATAATACCTGTGATTTACCGATCTATCTCTACGACTACCAGTTCTCTTCTCGTCTGTTACCTCGGCTCTACCGAAGCCTGTCATGCCACTAATCATGTATTCATCCTCGTTTCTGTATGCATATCCATACAATCATACCATTTGCAATTGATTGACAAACAAGCATAGTCAAATTAAAATTAAATACATATATTTAAGGAGGATATCCTCATGGCATTTGATGCAATAGTGACAAGAGCAATGGTCAAGGGCTAAAAGACCAGGCCTTTGCTAGGAAAAATGGACCAGGATATGCCAGCCCGTACGCGATGAGCGCTGGTTGTAAATATACACACAAAAAACAAATAGAGGCTTTTGCATCTGCATCTAGCAATGCGCCAAGGCTTCATTTTATCGACTATAACACCGCAAATCCTGCAACGCCTTTCGCATTTTGCATAGCTTCTTAAGCATTTATCCGGCGGAAGAATAGTTACTGATCGAGCAAAAGGACTGCGAGCGAATTATAAATTTTCATTTGAGGGCCCTAAACGAGCTGGAGGCTTTCCACTGGGCAAAAACTCATCTTTGAGATAGTGGGAAAACAGCAATGTTATTTAGTTGATACCAAGCGGAAACATTGTCGATGCAATCAAAAGAGTTTCAATCGACACGGCACGTACAGACAGGTTCTTCCCGGAATGAGATACGGTATCCACCTGCTCAGGATAAAATAGCCTTTGATAAACTTACATTCGAGCAGTTTGCAAGCTTTGAACCATCAGCTAGATTTACCTAAATGCGATGATAGGCGGTATTTCGCCCAGCTATCTCTAGGGGAACTAGCTAGAAAAGCAGCAAACACAGGAAAGATGCTTTTGAGTTCATCAGGCAGCAGCAGAAAATCGGAGAGACTTCTGAAGGTGCAGGAGCTTGCACTTCTATTAAGCCAGTCATATATTTTGAGACGAGGAATGCACAAAGCCTCTTGACTACCATGTGATGCCACTTGGAGCTCGAGAGTTCTGCATATCCAGCACTTTTGATACCTGACCTCTGTATAGATAGCTTCTTCTCCAGGCACAAGATAAATTCAGGTCCTAGTAAAACAGCGTTCTCACGACCTTTACAGAAGTTCAGTCCAGCGCATGATGAGCACTTCTCCAGAAGCAGAAACTTTCCGAGGATTTAAGTTCCGCTCAGGACTCAAAAGCATTTGAGACTCTATGGCGAGATTCTTTGGCTCGCCTCCACGCTGTAAAGCAGGAGCAAGCAAGGTCAAACTTCTAAACTACTATGATGGAAGCGAGATAGAAATTCCACTAGACTACAAGATTTTCTGCATCAAAAGATACAAATATATTTTTACAAGTACGGTAAATCAAAGAGACTGCTATAGGAAAAGACTTCACAGCTGAAGAAACGCAGAGTGGATATCGTTATCTTGACTCGGTTCTGGGCTTCCTGGATGAACTCAAGCCGAGGATATAGAGGCAGTCAGGGCTGAGCTTGTGAAGGTGGTTACCTGAGACCCGCAGAAAGCTCAAGGGCAAACTTCTAAGTTTAAGCCTAGCCCTCACAAATATAAATCGCCTTATACGGTTTTTGATATTCTCGTCGGCAAACAACAGGGAAAACGATACTGACGCTGAAGACTGCATCATGATGATCGGCTCCACACCAAAGACATCGGGTTCTCACGTAATCCTAAGACAGACGGTGAGAGCTAGTGCTGATGATATCTACTGCGCAGCAACAGTGCCACTTACCCTGCGCAAGGGCAAAGGAATCTGCAAAATCTAGCAGTCGACTATGTGCCAGTAAAATACGTCAAAAACCATCTGGTGCAAAGCCTGGCATGGTTATGTTACAAATAACCATACGGTATATAGGTCCAGCACTACCAGAGAATGACTAAAATCGAAACGACCTCCGGGCCTAGCTGGAGGTCATTAGTCGTCTACTATGCTTTGCTGTCTCGCATCTAGGCACGATAGGAATCATCTCTCCCATCGCAGACATTTTCTTATCAGTCTCCGCTATGAGTATCTGCCTCCTTTAGCATATCCCATGATTTCACCAGCATTTTTCAATATCCTGCTTGTACTTCATTTTTATGCTCAAGGCTCGCCCAATAGTTCATGGCTACTGCCTTATTTGAACCTCTACGCGCATAGAGCAGTTTCTCATCTGAGAAAACTGGAATTTCAATTATCATGTCGTGACTTCTATATCCATTTGGCTTAGGATTTTTGATGTAGTCCTTGACCTGAATCAACCTTACATCGCTCCTGTCTTGCTAACATCTTGCCACCTTGTAAATGTCATCGATGAAGCCATATTACTCTGATTCCAGCTTCGTCGTTTAGATTTTCCTGTATTGAGCAATGTGAGTTCGTCTCCTGGCGCTCTAGCTTTTCAAATAGCTTAGAGTCTTCTTACGCCTTGAGGCATATACTGTTTGACTGGGGTTTTGATGTCCAAGTAGCGACAGCTCGTCGTTGAGTATCTCTAGCTTGGTTCGCACTTCTCTTATAGCATACGTATCTCATAAGGAGAATATCCAGCTCGTACATAAATGCGTGGCTTCATCTGGATCCTTTGGTAGATATTTGGTTGAGTCCTTGCATGGTCCTGCTTTTATTTCTCATTACTATTTCCCCATATAAAAATCAATTAGTAACTTGTCAACTTCCTCGTTTTCATAGAAGACTACTGTGCTTTCCGCCCTTGCCTTTGATAAGCTCCTCCCTGTAGGATTTTGCTCGCTCTTTGCAAAATATCTCAAGCTTTTTGGATGAGATTATCTTTGACGAGCCATCTCCTCCATCTCTCTCTATCTCCAAAAATATTGAGCACATCTATCTGATTCTCAGGATAAAAACTCTCTCATTTTGGTAAGTTCTTCATGAGCTTGGCGTCATTATGTTCAGCTTTCCATCCTCTTTATCAAGCACGGTGTTCTCATCAAAGTCATAGCCTAGGATTCCATCAAAATGTCCCGCTATATTAACCTGCTTAACCAGACAGGAAGCGATTTATATCCACTGTTATCAGTAAATAGTACATGATAGACACTCTTTCCCATGGGTGACTACCTATATTCATCTCTGTAAAACCATACTCACTTTTGCAGCTTCCCTTACAACTGCTAAGGCATATCTTCCATCCTGACGATAGTGGGATTCTTATTAGTCCTCATAGTTTACAAGTACAATTGGATTTGTCGCGCCCTTTTTCTATCTTGCCTTTAGGGCGTAACTTTGCGGATTTGTCGACCTTTGCCTCTATTACAGTATTAGTTACACCACTTTTCACAGCAGCTCTTGCCATATGTTTTTCGGCCAAACTGCTTGATCCAAGCCGTGGAAGAACAAAATAGGACAGGTTGATTGCACGTATTTTGTTAAAAGGCTTCCTGTTATATGATTGCGCTTTCAATTCCGTAGAGCAGCTACTGCTGACGCTACTATTATTAAATTACAAGCATAAGTTTCTTCAGCTTCCGAGCAGATTCTTTTTCATTTTTCATTAAATTACCTTATTTTAGTATGAAAATCTCTGATTGTCTCAATGACCTTTGAGTCCATCTGCTTCTAGGACCACCGTTATGAATTTCGTGATAATAGCCTTCCCTCTATGTAAGTAAAGCTCTCTACATTCTCATTTTGTCTAGCTATTTCTCTTGCGCCTTCAACTGAACATATCTTATCTGCGCTTCCGTGCATCAAAAGCGTCGGCTTAGCATCAGCCCTTCCATTTGACTCATGAGTTCCATCAAAGAGAGCATTTCCTATATCAAAGCCATCGACTGCGCACTGCATAGTGATAAATGGATGTACTAGTGGATCTGTGTCATAAGACTTAACAATCTCTACATTTCCTAGATATAAAGCACTTTTCTACAGCCAGATGAAATTGCCTTCTTAGGCATAATCTTTGCTCCAGCTTTGACAGCAACATATAACGGCTTTGGAATTGGCTTAACAAGCTTAACCCAAGGTGCTGAAATAATGTATTTGCAAGGAAGGTCATTCTTAGCTCCCCTGTTTCTATAGTCTAGACAAATATTTCCGCCCATACTGTGTCCGTAAAGAACTATATCAACACCTGGATACCTCTCAGATGCGAAATCGAGCATAGCCGTAACAACATCAAGCACATAGGCTCTAGGTGCTGCATGCCCCGATTTCCTTCAGATAGTCCATGTCCAGGAAGATCGACACCGATTACAGCAATGCCCGCCTCGTTTGGGACCTTTGCCATCCCATCATATCTCCCAACATATTCACCTATTCCGTGAATTATGCACTCACTACTTGGATTTTTCAACATCCCATGTGTATGCAACAGTCTTTGTCTTAGTACTTTTTCAACACTATATTATCGTACATGTCTGGCTTCCTTTCTATTCCATTTTAGATATCAAAATATCCCAAAAGATATTTTTATCACATTTTCCTTGCTATAATTTCTTCCCCAAACTATACTTGCCATTAGGCTAAACCGAAAACAAAAGGGGTATTTTATGAACTTTTCAGTGCTCATTATGCGGAAACATCTTTCACAACATAACCTTTTAGCGGTTATATATGCGAAGACTGTTTGAGCTATATTAAATCTGAAGCTGATGGTATCTAGCTGCTTCCATTACTTTAAAACTACTAAATTAGACAATCTTAATTAAATCGAATTCACCTAGGTTAAGCCATGGGAGATATTCTCCCTCTATTTTAGTCCCGCAAGTCTCTAGCTTTTTCTACAGCCTTTGTAGTATTACGGCGGCTCACTATCAAAGCTTATGGTTTTACCAGTCCTTGGATGTATGAATTCTAGGTGCGCGGCATGAAGGATTTGTCCGTCTGCCAGATCCATCTTTCTTTGACCCGTAGAGCGTATCTCCAACAAGTGGATGACCTATGCTTGTGAGATGAACTCTTATCTGGTGAGTTCTGCCAGTCTCTAGTATAGCCTTTATCAAAACTATATTTCCAAAGCGTTCCATAACCTCGTATCTAGTCAGTGCCCTCTTTGGGTTCTCCCCGTCTATTGCACGTCTCAATCTATTTTTGCTGTCTCTCCCTATAGGTCTATCTATCTCACGCGCTATCGTCGGCAAAATTATTATACACTAGGGCGTAATACCATCTTTTGATGCTATGCTCACTAAACTGCTCTTTAAGTGAATCAAAGGCAAGCTTTGATTTTGCTACAACTAGTATTCCGCTGGTATCCTTGTCTATTCTATGAACTATGCCTGGTCTATCAGTTTCTCCTAGTGCCCTTAGATTTTCACCCACATGATATAAAAGTGCATTTACTAGGGTACCGCTATAATTGCCAGCACCGGGATGTACAACCATCCCCCTAGGCTTATCTATTACTATGATATCTTCATCTTCATAAACAATATCAAGTTCTATATTCTCTGCCTCTGGGATATACTCACCCTCTACAGATATTGTCACTTCAATGCTATCGCCTGTCTTTAGCTTATATTTTTTCTCCTCACAGATAGTTGAATTTACGAGAACTTCTTGCTTACTAAATAGCTTTTGAATCTGGCTTTGAAAGCTCCTCTATCTTGCTTCCAAGGTAGGCATCTATTCTTTTTCCGGCATCGGATGACTCTATAGAAAAGCTATACTTTGTTACCTTTGCTTCGCTCATCTATTCTACCTCTTTCTCTGACTTGTCATCTTTCATAAAGAAAAGAACATAGATAATCAAAATTCCGCAGCCTAGGCAAACAGCAATATCCGCTATATTGAAAACTGGTGGAAATATTGAAAAGCTAAGCATATCAGTTACATAACCAAGAAGGAATCTATCTATCAAGTTTCCTATTCCGCCAGCAATAATGCAAAGCAACGCAACTTTAAACATAGCTCCCTCAGATTTCATTTTGCGTATGCAGCTCCGATGATTGCTATAATTGATGCGGCAATTAGGAACGCCTGCTTTCCCGCAAATGAACTGAATGCAGCGCCATCGTTTTGAATATATCTGAGTTCGAAAAAGTCGCCTATTACACTCACCGACTCGTTCACACTAAAAAGACTTCTAATCGCATACTTGCTAAGCTGGTCGCAAGTCACAATCGCAATTACAAGTAAAATTCCCCACATAATAAATTACGGGGCAAAATTGCCCCGCCTCCATCCTTGGTTTAGATTTCGTCTAAATCTTCGACATACCCTTGACCTTGTTCTCAGCCTTCTGTATCAATTCCTCGATATCCTTGCTGTTAGAGGGCAGCTGTTTCCTTTGGAACGCAATTTTAGTCTCCATATGCTCAGGAACAGTCTCGATTATCTTGGTTTCATCAAAGCTCTCACTTTCATTAGTATCACCGGCTACACTTCTCTCAAGCTCCTTGAGAATATCGCTGCTAGCATCCTCCTTAGTGAGTTCCTCTGTACGAAGTACACTGCTTGAAGCTTTTGATTTATCGACAGGAGAAACGAACAGTTCCTTCTCAAGATCGATGAAGGTCGCCTCCCTTATCATCGATATGATCGATTTCATCTCTCAAGAGCTTCTTATATCTTGCTCTGAACTGCAAAAATCTTATCTCTTAGCTGAGCGCTTTCGTTTCCCGTAGTGTGATGCTAGAATCCTTAACATCTCTAACTATCATCTCAGCATCTAGCTTAGCATTTTTTTGATGATTATCTCAGCTCTCTCTCTAGCGCTTTCTGATGATATCCTTCATAAGCTTCTTAGCTGTATCAATTGTGTTCATAACGCATTGACCTGAGAGCGCTTGTAGTCTTCGTTCTGCTCCTTAAGCTCAGCGTTTTTCGTTTCTTAGTGCAAGCAGTTCCTGCTGCATTGTCTCAATGTCCTCAATAATAGATCACAGAAAATTCATCGACCTCGTCCAGCATTATATCCGCGTATCTGCTTGGAAAATTCCTTGTTTTCTATTTCTAGTGGTGTAATCATAAATACTCCTTACATCATAAATCTATTTATCGCTAAAAGAATAACTCTCGTCACTAGCTGAACTAAAATCACTGCAGCTAGGAGAGAAAAATCAAACATTCCTGTGTTGAAATGCTTTTGATAAGATTTCTGCATGGAGCTACTATGGGCTCTGTCAGCATAACTACTATATCATAAATTTCTTTCTAGCAGACGAATATGGATGCTGCTGCAAACCAGCTGAGTATTGCTCTAGCGACAAGTAGCGTTACTAGTAGGTTTCCCGAACCTCATCACTGCATACGCTAAAATGCTAGGCATGCCCTTACCTCCAAGGGTTCTTGTCATCCACATCAGCGACATTGTTATGCTGGGCTGCTGTGCTGAAACTGCAACATTTTTCGGAGCGAAAATGAAGATGTTGTTAGCGATTTTCTGTACGTTTCCACTTAGCGCATATGCTAGCACCGCTTAGGGAAGTCAAAGATCTTTAGAGCTGACTCTGTCTCGGTTTCTCAGGTTGATGATAACTGGCTTACGTGCCTTTAGGGCAGATCAACTAGCTTGGTGCAATCCTCATATCCCTTTGGCTCAATCAAGATGAGCTTTTAATGAACTTATGTTTGTCACTGAAAACCTCTTTTTCTGTTCCTCTATATGAGCTGGAACTTGACATTCTTTCACTTGTATTGATAGATTCAGGTTTCTTAAAAGAAACATAATCTTTGTCTCTTTTTCTGTCTCACGGACGATCTTTCTCTTTGCCTCCTCTAGCTCCTGCTCTGTGACAATTTCATCGTCTTCAATTTCTTCCATGCCTATAACTTTCATCAATGAATCTTTGAATCCCATTTGTTTCTCCTTAATTAACTTATCAATTGACTTAGACTAATTTACTTATTTATTTTTCCTCTTGGCGATAATTTCTTACGCCGAAGATTGCTGTCCCAACTCTGACCATGTTAGAGCCTTCTTCTATCGCAACCTCAAAGTCACCGCTCATACCCATGGATAAAAATTCGAAAATCAACTGCTTCTCTCTCATCACCCTTATATCTATCAAAGATTTCCTTAACCTCTGCGAAAATAAGGGTCTGCAATCGTTTACATCCTCCTCAAAGGAGCAATGCACATGAGTCCCCTAATCCTTACGGACTTACACTCATTTTACTATATCGTCTATCAAAGAATCTACCTCTGTTGATTTGATACCGAACTTGGATTCCTCTTCAGCTGAATTAACCTGTATCAGAATATCCATCGTTCTTCCCGATAGCTGAAGAGCGCTTGTCTATCTCCTTCGCTAGCTTGAGTGAGATCAACAGAGTGAATCATAGCGACCTTGTCGACTCATGTACTTTTACCTTGTTTGTCTGAAGATGACCTATTAAATGCCATCTCGCCTCACCGGCAGCCTCATACTTGTTTGGTATCTCCTGAACCTTGTTCTCAGCTATGTCAGTTATACCGGCATTGAGTGCCTCGTTTATTTCAGCAGGTGTATGAGCTTAGTAACAGCGATGAGCTGAACCTCATCCTTTACTTCTGCCTACTCTTTTTGCATGCATTCTCAATCTGTGCTTCTATTTCTAAAAATATTGTCCTTAATTGACATCGAATCACTTCCCCTATGGACGCTTTGATTACATCGGAAAACTGGGTCAAAGTCCTCACCTTATTCTGGTCCTTGTCGGTATAATATGAATCGAAACGACAACCTTATCGCCATCTTCTCCAATTACATTAACTAGCTACAAATTTTTGTTTACCTTTTTGTCTTTTTACGTAAACACCGGTCTTTCCATCGAGCTTTGGTAATGCTACTCTTCTCGAGTATAAGACCTCTAGCATTAAATGTCGTCAATCGTACAGGTACACTTCTCATTGAACCTATACCATCAAAGTATCTGTTCGACTCAAGGAGAAGCTTGGTTTTACCACCTGACTTACTTACCTCAACGACCTTCATTTGGATTAGATCTGAGTCCTTCTGTGCAATATCCCTATCCTTCTCAGGATTAAACATCACATCTATAGTAGCACCTTCTCGTACTTCTTAGTTGAGCCATTGCTCACAAATGCCACAATGTACCATTTGGTTCCATCTACTATCTTAAACAAAGGATATCCCTTATGCGCCGTGCTCTCTGGAAGCTTGATAGCCTCAATTTTATCTAGTGAGGAAAAAAATTTCTCATCAGCTGACTTTGCATATTTCAAAGTGAGCTTGCTCTCCATACCATCCACATAGTAAGAAACAAGCCCTCCTTCTGTCACCTTGTAATCAGCAGCGCATCATCTTGCCCCTTGAGCTTATCCTTAACTTTGGTAAAACTCATCTGATTCCTCAGGGTTCTTACCATCGCTCACCTCAACAGCAGCAGTACCCTTTCGGATAAGCTCTCCATCCTTAGAAAGACGATTTAGCTTACCATTGCGTGGCCTCATAAACAGATTCATTACGAACCATGTAGTCCAGTGGTGTCATCGTATATTGATAGTTCACGTACTCAGCTACATAGCTCACCTTCATCAGTTCCTACACCTGGTACTACATAGATGATAATCATCAGCAGAATGCACAAAATAGCGAATATGAAAAATTCCCTATTTTTCAATCTAACCATACGTATATATACATCATTTCAGAAATTTTTCCAATACTTTGAGCTCATCTTTTGACAATTCACCACGATTGTTCCATATTGTTCATCTCTGAGTCTACGATGCTTTTTGTGAGGGCTAAAGACTGTCAAGCTTTCCATAAAGCAATAAGTGTTATGGTTGCAGAAACTAGAACCTCAGGCACGTCCATTCCTCTATATGAACGAGGCTGGGTGTACTGCGAGATATTCAAAAGCCCTGAGCATATCCGATTCATCAAGCAGATACCTCCTTAGGAAGTACATCTGGCACCATTCTCGAAACTGTATCTATCAAAACCATGGCAGCAAGCTCTCCACCAGTTAAAATATAGTCTCCTATCGACACCTCCTGCATATCCCAGCATCGATTATTCGCTGGTCTCTACCTTCATAGTGACCACAGAAAACAGTGATTTCCTTCTCGCTGCAGCAAATTCCTCAGAAAGCTTCATATCTAAAATCTTGCCACGAGGGCGACATATAGATATTTCTGGTGCTGCTGCACCTACGCTTTCAAGCGCACGAAAAGCTGGGTCAGCCATCAAAACCATACCGTGCCCGCCGCCAAAGGATAGTCGTCAGCCTTGCAGTGCTTATCTTGGCTGAAATCCCTTATATTCACAATATTAAACTCTAGGATACCCTTATCAGCTGCACGTCCAAGCATACTGCTTGTGAGCGGAGCAAACATCTCTCTACGGAAAGAGTCAAAATGTTAATCTTCGATTATCATTCCTCTATGAAATTTATGCAAAATTCTTCCTGCAACATCTATATTTTTAATGAATTCCTTGGCAGCCGGAACAGAATCTCAGAACCCTCTTCGAGTTTTTATCAAATAGATATCTGAGCTGTATTCTGAATTACATCTTCAAGCACACCGACAGGCGAGTTATCTTTTTGCATCAAAAACTTTCGAGACCAATCAAATCCTTGATATGGTATTCACCCTCATCTAGATGCTGCTAGCATGCACTCGTCAATATAACAAAGCTTATCCTTTAGTAGTTCAGCATCATTACGCGTATCAATGCCAATTAGCTTAAGCGCTGCTGTGATTCCCCTTTGGCGACCTAACTTTTTCGACTCGTACTTTGTCTTGTTCTTTCCGATATAAATATACTCAAGTTCTGCAAGCTTCATTGGATCGTCGGAAAAGCTATAAAAACTTCACCTCGCCTTTGATTCCGACAGCAGTAACTATCTTGCCAATTTCAATTTCTTTCATATTTCTCCTAAAAAGTTTAGCACATGAAAAGCAGGCGTTTGCAGGGCCTAGATCGTATGCTCAAAATAAAGTTCTTATTAAGTTATAGGGTTCGCCTTGTATCTTCCGTTACTGTCTCAGCAACTTCGCCCTGCGGCTCTGAAACGATATCAACCGTAACCTTAGTGTTGCTTTTAATGGCGGCAGCTTTGACCACCGTGCGAAAGACTCTGGCAATTCTTCCCCTGTTTACCAATCACCTTGCCTGTCATCGCTTTGACACCTGCAGGGGTTATCAGCATGCCCGTATCACCTGTCGATTCGCTAACCTGCACGTCCTGAGGCTTGTCGACTAGTGCCTTGGCAATCATTTCTGCAGATTAGTCATTTTTAGCACCGCTTTCTTATTCGATGACACCGGACTTCTTAAGTAGCATTCTTACTGTATCTGTTGGCTGTGCACCATTTCCTAGCCACTTGTTTGCCTTCTCAGCATCGATGCTTGATTACTGCTGGTTTCCTTTAGTGGATCGTAGTATCCGATTTCCTCGATAAATCTTCCGTTTCTTGCATTACGTGAATCTGCAACTACTACTCTGTAGAAAGGCTGCTTGTGAGCACCTAATCTCTTCAATCTAATCTTTACCATAACTTCTTTCCTCCTTATTTGAATCTCTTTGTTGCCTTATATTTTTCCGGATTTCCGGCTATTGGTCTGTTTATCTTGGTCTGTCAAAATCATCTAGTCCTGATATAGCAAGCCTTTTTAGAAAAAGGCCCTTGAAGAACTTGCTACCCTTCTTCATAGCATTAGGACTCTCAGACTGCTTCATCAACTTCTTGATTCCTCATACTTGCTAATCACCTTATTTACACTGTTTACTGTTTGCTCGGATCCGCTGCAATTCTCTTACGTCTTGAAGCATTTAGCAATCCTGGATTCTTACGCTCAGCTACGAGTCATAGATCGGGATGATGAGCCTCCATGGTTCTGAATTCGCTTCTCCCCTTAGCTATATCGGCCTCGCTAATTTTACCGCCACCCATTCCTGGGAGCATGATCCATAATCTTAGCAAGTCCACCCATCTTTGCGAACCTGTCCCATCTGCTCAAGGAAGTCCTCAAAGTGTGAACTGGTTCTTACGGATGCTGCACGCTCTAGCTTTTCGGCTTGCTCCTCATCGTGAGGCCTGCTCAGTCTCTCTCAATCGAGTGAAAGCATATCGCCCATTCGAGGATTCTGCTTGCGCTAGAGCGGTCGAGGATGGAATGGCTCAAGCGCATCTGACTTCTGCACCAGTTCCAAGAGAACTTAATAGGCTTGCCAGTTACCTTCTTAGCTGAAAGCGCACGCACCACCTCTTGAGTCACCGTCCATCTTGGTCATGATGATTCCATCGATTCCAAGCTTCTGGTTAAATCCATCAGCAGCGTTTACCGCATCCTGTCCTGTAAGAGCATCGACTACGAGGAGTATCTCATGAGGTCTTACCGCAGACTTCATGCTTACAAGCTCCTCCATCAGATTCTCATCTATCTGAAGTCGTCCTGCCGTAATCTATGATCGAAAACATCAAAGCCCTTACGCTCTGCATCTTCCTTTGCTGCCAAGGCAATCTGCACTAGGATCCCTGCTCTCTCATCGTAAAGACCGGTGTGTTAACCGCCTTTCCGACAACCTCGAGCTGGTCAATAGCTGCAGGCCTGTAAATATCGCAGGCTACTAGCATAGGCTTCTTACCGCTTTGCTTTAGGAACGAAGCTAGCTTACCGCAGGTAGTAGTCTTACCTGTACCCTGTAGACCCTACCATCATCAAAACGGTAAATCCTGAAGGTGAATATGTCGGCTTACTTCCGGATCGCCCATCAAATCGATGAGCTCGCTATTTACTATCTTTATAATCTGCTGCGCGGGTGTGAGACTCTGGGTACCTCTGCTCCCAAGCACTTATCCTTGACTATCGCAACAAATTCCTTAACTACCTTGAAGTTTACATCGGCTTCTAGCAAAGACAGCTTGACCTCCCTCATAGCCGCATTTATATGCAGACTCTGTGATAACGCCCTTGCCCTTTAATTTGGAAAAAGGCATTTTGTGGTTTATCTGAAAGGCTCTCAAATGCCATAATTATCCTCCATTAACTAATCAAGTTCATCTATCAGTTCTGCCGCTTTTGCTAAACGTCTGTCAAGCTCATCCTTGCTCTTACGCTCTACCATATCCTTCGCTAATAAATCTCTGGCTTCAGATATATGAGTTCTGAGTTCATCTGCTAGTTTCTCCTTTCGAAGATAATCATCTAGTATTCCTAGCTTATCCTCATAGGAGCAAAGCAGCCTCTCAGCACTCCTCAGTGAGTCATGCACAGCAGCCCTCGAAACCTCAAGCTCCTCTGCAATCTCAGAAAGCGACATATCGTCCTCGTGATACATCTCCATCACGCGTTTCTTCTTGTCTGTAAGCAAGCCTCCATATATATCGAAGAGCATACTTGTCTTTGCAAAATCTTCCATTTATTCTTCCTCTGCCGTCAAGTATTTTAGCTTAACATAGATAATATATCACAAGTAAAAATGGTGTCAAGTAAATCAGCTTAACACCATTTAATTTTTGATTTTAGCAGTAACTACTGTTTCTGAACTGGAGCGATATACTGGATGCTAGCTTTGTTACTGCTCTCTAGTATATTAAGTAGCATATCTAGGCTATCTTCCTTCTTCTCTGAGCTAAATCCGAAGAGGTCTCTAAAAGCTTGTCTTCTGCTCATATACGATGTTCTCAAAGTCCACTAGTGTCTAGTCACGCAGTCATTTCTCATTAGCTTCTATCGCATCATCAAGCGATCCGATCTTATCGATAAGACCGTTTTTCTAGGGGCCTGATTAGCTGAATAGATTCTTCCATCACCAAGAGTTCTAACAGTCGCCTCATCCATCTTACGACCATCCATAACAGCCTTTACAAATCTGTTATATGAATCGTCAACTAGACTCTGCATAATGCTTCTCTGCTCATCAGTCATATCCTTATAGTTTGCTCCGATATCCTTGTTTGCACCAGACTTGAAACTGTATGGCTGGATGCCAAACTTCTCATATAGCCCTGAAAGGTTATACATAGGCCCTACGATAACACCAATTGAGCCCGTCCAGCATTCCTGATTAGCATAGATCTTATCGCCAGCCATAGCTGCATAGTACCCACCTGATGTAGCCTGTGATCCGAAGTAAACATAGATTTTATTTCCCGTCACCTTCTTGTAGTCAAGCAAAGCATTGTAGAAACTCAGCAGTCGCATATGCGCTTCCACCTGGTGTATTCACACTGAGAAGAATACCTCTGTTTTTGCTATCCTTCTTCATCTGGTCGATTCTATCTAAGATCCAGTCCTGACTGTAGCCATCCCTACTATCTCCGTCAGTTATAGTTCCGGAAAGAGATAAAACTCCAACATAGTCATGACCAAATTCATACTGTATTTTTTTATCATCAATCCCAGAAAATATTCCCGATACAAAGGCATTACAGCCTACACCGGCTATAAATATAAACCCTATTACTACAAGAGCAATGATTAAACCAACCTTAAGTCCGCTATTTCTTCTAACTGGCTGAGGAGCCATGTTGAAACCGGTCCTGAACCATAGTACTCATACCTTCTCTGCTGATACTGCTGATTGCAGCCGTTTTGCTGCGCAGACCAGGAACAAATCCTCTTTTGACTGCCTTTGCTGGTTACTATCATCGCTAGAATTTCCGTTATTGTATTTATCAAATTCTCTATCGTCTCTATCCATTTTGCCTCCTTTTATCCATCTAGTATAAACTTACCTGTTCATCAGCCATCAAAACTGGCTATTAGACTACTGCGCTAGCGCTAGACTCGTTTTATTATAAATCATATTCTAGTATGTTTCTACATCAAAAGGAAAAAGCCACTAGTCTCCTAGAGAAAACTGGCGGCCTTAAATTTTATAATATTTCCCTAAAGCGGGCTCCCCGAAGGTCTACTATTTTGTATCAGCTAATACGCTCTCTTTCTGTATTCGATAAAAAAACGATAAGAAGCATGCTTGCAGCTAGAAGAACTATGTGATCTCATAGCATTGCTATCATCAAAAGGGTGTTAGGTACTGAAGACTTATCAGCTTTTCGGAACCTCTGAAGCTTGTAAACGTTTGTACAGTTTAAAACTTGCTTCCACCTCTGTGCCATCTTCCTTTTTCAATTTTTCTTATATGCTAAGCTGACCCTGCTCATCACGAACATCAAAATGTCACTGTATAGCAGAGCTTCGATCAGTGAGATGTAGTTCTTTTTCACCGCTGTTTATCTCAGTGACATAGTACTGTAAATTCCTTTTCTGTATAAACTCAATTTCACTTAGAGTCTAGCTTCGCTTAGCACCGTTTTAGCTGTACTAGCTTTGATGTCATTATCGCTTCCCTCTGGCATTGGGTTATTAGCATTATCAGCCTCAAATCTAAAGCTGAAGTTTGCATTCATCAAAAGGATTTCCATCTACTATTTTTCTTAATAGCAACCTTGTCGGTAGTCGCAAATACGTAATATGTATTTGTCACCTTAAATCCTGACTGTGCATTTCCAGTAATCTTAACACTATAGTTATTAGCTGGTGGTTCACTCAATCTATACTTTATTTCCTTGCCAGCGCTGTACTTTGGCTGATCTTCAAATACATGCTTCCATGCATTTGCCTCGCTTAGCTCCTGCTCTTTGATAAGAACTTCATCAGCATAGAGATAAACGTGTATCTTGTCAGGGTCTCATCTGGCTTTCATTTTTCGTTATCGTCCCAAATCTTTTCAACTGGTATGTCCAGTGTCTCTGGAACACGCTTATTTTGTGATTGTTGTACCATTTATAACTGGAGCTTCATAGCCTTCAACCTGATCTTCTGTAACAGTATTATGTGATTGCGTCACCGTTTTCATCATATACATTTAGATTTCTTAAAGCTATATTCCCAGTTACTAGCCTTTAGTTTGCCTTTGCAGTCTTTCCTGTGTGTCAGCTCCGTTTGCGTGTAGATGCACTGTTACTTCGTCAGGTCTCTTTCCATCCTGGTCGTTTGCGTCATCCCAAACCTTCTTACCAGAAACTTCCCGTCTTTGTCATCTACCAGAGTATTTCACGACCTTTTTGCCATCGTAGTGAACCTTGAAGGTTCTATTGTTTATAGTTACTGTACTTCCTTCTTCAAAGTACACTGTCGTTTGCATCAAGCTCCCTGACGCTGTAAACATTCTTTGCTGCACCAACTGTATCTGCATCTAGAGAGTCCAGCAAATGTCGCCTTAAAGTTATTGTTCTTATCAAGCGTTGTACTTTTCTTGTAGTTGCCACCGTTCTTATAAAGCACAACCTTTACCGACTGAGCGTCGATGTTTTGCCTGTGATAGACCTTCCCACTGCTTTGTAACCGTTAGGCTAGTTGTTGCAGGAATCATTGGAATCCATGGCATGGACTTCTTATTTGTAATAGTGTAGCCCTGATCATAGTACCATCTGTGCTTGCAGTATACCTTGAAGCACCATACTCTATCTTATTCTGTGCATTTAGTCCGTGCTCGCGAACTGTATATGTGTAAAGAATTCCTGTTGCAGGATTGAACTTTTCTAGATCCTTGAAAAGTGTATGTCCAGTTATCTGAAGCATTAACTTCCTTTGTTTCCTTAACCACTCCGTTCTGAAGCAGTTCAATCTTTAACCTTATTTACTGGAGCAGGATCGTTCTCACCCTTATAGTTAACCCACTTCTTTGTTACTGAGAGGTCACGAGTTGGAGTAAACTTCCATGTTCCATAGACCGTAGTGTTCTTACGAATATTTACAGAGCTTACAGTTGAATTGTCTGTAACAGTCCTTCTTCCAGCCATCAAAAGCTCCAAATTCTCTGAAAGCCCATCAGCATTTACTTTCTTAGTAGTCGTTGAGGGCAGGAACTAGATTTTGATTTGTATCATACTCTAGCTCTGTTACAGCTGCTGGCGTAGTGCTGTCTGCTGGAGCTCCATAGTTAGGGTCTGGATTTACAACATAATTTAGCTCGATAAGTTCTTATTGTCTTGTGATATGTTGTATTGCTCTTTACATCAAGGTCAATATCCTCAGCCCTTTGTTATCTTTGCTGTGTTCTTAGCACAGTTGTCTTTATTGTCTTGTCCTTAAGCTTAGTAGGAATTGAGATTGTCATCTCAGCATCCTTAGGAAGCGTTACACTAAAAAGCTAGCTTCTGTCCGTCCTGAGTTAGACCAACTCCAGTTGCACTGCTTAGAGGACATTGTTTTAGACTTAGAGCTGCAGATGTGATTCTGATTTCATCCTTGTTTACTTCAAGGCCTTCTGGAATTACATCTTCGACATTTATGTCTCTTGCCGCTAGCACTGTGTCATTGTTCTTTATCTTAAGTCTATATGTTAGTTCTGTATCCTTTTTCGTTTGCTATAACTGTTGGAGCCTCTTCCGTACCTGATGCAGGTGTCGACTCCTTGTTTAGCTGTATATCAGGAACATGTAGGGTAATCTCTGAGTGAGCCTTGTACTTTAGAACTGAGTCTCCAGCACCCTGCCTGCTCACCTGTGAAGTTTCTCGCATTTGAATTAACTTCATTTACAGCCTTCTTCTTATCAAGACTCTTGTCCTTAGGAGCCTTCATGTATATGTAGAAGCTCAAGCTGTTTCCATGATCTAGAATAAAGTCATGTCCGCCATCTGTTTTTCTAACATCAACTGCTATCGCTTTGATGCTTGACTTATCAGCTGGCATAGTTGTTGACCAAACTGAGCTGTCATCGACATTTAGCTCTGATCGGGAACTGTATGTTGCATAGTATACTACTGGCTTTGCTGTCTCGCCTGGTATTCCGTACGCTAGCTTTTGTATCGATTGAGCGATACATCGATTCTCTCAAATGTGCCCTTCCACTCTGTTGCTGCATCATCACTTCCGTTATCCAAAACATCGTAGAATACGAGCTTGTCTGAGCGCGTATAGTTAGAAGCTGTATAAGCAATTCTATAGCTATATCCGCTTTCCGATATATGTGTCTGAGCTACCTGAGAATGAGTTATCTATGTTGTTAGCAACTTCCTTAGTAAGTCCTGACTGCGTAACAGTTACTGGATTATATTAGTTGGTTTACTCACGCATACGCCAGTTGTTTAAATCTCCGTTTGTCAGATTATCAAATTTTGATTTCTCAACTAGCCTATTGTACTCGTTCTGCACAGTTTCAAGAGGCTTAGCACATACATCCTTTCCATCTGGATCAAAGTTCAGCATGGTTGTAGTTGTAACACTGTTTCCTCTATCAATGATGTTGCTATACGGATTGTCAAGCTTGTAAATTAGATTTAATACAAAGTCGTGGTTGCTATATGTCTTTACATTTGCTTTTTCTGGTGGGAATGAATAGTCAATCTTCATCATGGTCTGACCACTTCCCTCCCAGTCTTCATCATCTCTATCTGATATTCTGCACCCTGTGTGAGCACTGACTGCTGCCAGTACGGCCCTCCACTAATAGATACACTTGACTTCTGAACACTAGTTCCTATAGGAAGTAAAGTATATAAAGTTCCCTTATTATACACATAGTTATTTAGGTACTCACGGTCAGGTACTCCACTATCATAAAGAGATGAGTACTGTCTGAATCTATTCTTTATTGTATTAGTCTGTACGCCTCTAACAGGATCATCAACTAGCTCTCCCATAGAATATTCCAGATTATCACTGAAGTTAGGGTAAATAGTTGTCATAAGTACTGTCGCTACATATAGAGGATATCCCTTAGTGTCAGTGCTCTGCTTCTTTGCTCCATTCTCATCAAAGCTTACCTTTGCATATGTTGAGATTGCAGAATAGCTATGCTGATTCTTATCTGCAGCAAGAAGAGCCTTTATATGATTTGTAGGGTGAAGCTCTACTACAGTCTGTGCATTGAACTTATAGTGGAAATACTCACTTGTGTACTTGTACTTAAGACCTGCTGTGTTTGCAGGTAGTGGAATCTCCTTACCCCTAGCATCATCTACATTTACAGAACCATCAGCTGAGTTAAATGTATACTTTCCATTTGCATCAAAAGTGATTTCTCCATACTTTGTAAATGCACTTTCTCCAGACTTTCTTGTCCAGATTTCGACTGGCTTTAGAGCGAGACTGCGAGTTATCTGGATTTGTATCTATAGTCCATCCTCCTACAGACTGACTTAACGCCGTTATGTGATGAAAGCGTAATTGCTACGCTCTTATATGTCATCCTCATCGCTGAGCTTATTTAGGCTAGCTTCATTTTCTGTGAAGCTCTTTAGTCTATTCACCGATGCATCCCTATCAGTTGAATTATATAAGGCTCCTTCTTCAATTTCTGCAGTATATGAGCTTTTGACTTATAGTCTCCTGCTGCTTCATCGTATGTCGGTTCTGTCAGTGGATTACCCTCAAGTTCAGTCTCAAATGTCCTTAGGTTGAGGGTCTAAACCTAAGCTCTCTGTCATCTCCACCTAGTGTGAAATCAAGAGCTCAGGTATTGACGTTCTGCCATTAATTTCTGTCTGCTCATCGTACTTCCAAATATTATTTTAGTACCTGAATATTCCTTTACGCGAATATTTTGGGTTTCGGAATCAGTATCAGTATACTCTACACCGTTTGCTAGCTTGGTCTTAACTAGTCACCTTGTTTGTAATAGCTACGCCTATCATTCTCAAGATCCACGCCATTATTCTTAGCATCTTTAAGGATAGAAACTGGATAACGCTTAGAAGTAGCATACGTGCATGATCCCAACTTGCATATCCAAGACCCGTTCATCGTGTGTGATGCCCATGGCCTATGTACTCGTTATACAAGCTGACCTGATTTAGATTATTCTGCCATCCGCTCTCGGCTATTCCACTGTAGTTGTATCAGTATTTCTATCAAGGCCGCTCTTGTCAGATGAACCCATAAGGCGCATTGTATGCGCCATCCTCTTCTTTGCTCCGATTAGCTCACCATCGCTGTTATCTTGAACTATCTCATAGTTGTTTGGGAATAGTGTCATGTTTCTAGCACGCTTTACATCTGCATACCAAACCACATGGAAGTAATCCTTCGCATCGCTAGGCTTTGGGACTCCCAAACATCTTGCCAGCTGAAGTATACTCCACCCTCTTTTGATGGATGGTCCTTCTTTAAATCTATAGTTATCTTTTCTGTCTTATTATGTATCTCAGCTGATAGATCACGTGTAGTCGTCACATCAGCGTGCTCCATCTCCATCGGTATCAATCTCAAACTTAAGCTTAGGTTCTTCTTCTGAACACCATCTCTATCAACCTGTATGTATAGTGGTCTAAATTGAAACGCCTGCTCAAAGTGAAGCTTAGCTCCACCTGCTACAGGCTTAAAGTTGGTAACAGTATATGTGCCATCGCCATTATCTACATAGTTAAAGTCACTGACTGAAGATGTAGCTGGTGCCTTAGGAAGCTGCCATTTTACAGGGTTATCAACAGTAATTCCATCGATTCTGTTCACCTTATACTTATCAGTCCAAGCTTCAAACAGGTAGTTTGGCATAGTAATCTTTATAGCTCCTGCAGGTAGGACTGTTGTAGCATCGTTATTTATAGCTAGATGAATATGCCAGTGTAGCTACCTTTAGTTCACGATTTACTGGTGTCATGATAAGGTTCTTGTGATCAGGATCTGCTGCATCATCGTAGTGATAATCCACAACACCTGAAGACACACCGTTTGCCCATTTTACATCAAATGTATAATCCAGTGGCTGAGATGCAGCTCTCTTTGATCTAGTCCTTGCTGGAGCTGACTCTGGCTTGCTACCGCAGCTTTATTCAGCTCTTGCGAATTAGTGCTTGCATTCTCTGAAGCATCGTTATTTTCTCCGTTTTTCTGCTTCTAGCTCTGCGTGCTAGCTTCTTGCTCATTGCTTGTATTCTCTGCTACCTGCTCGCTTTCGCTCATAGCTTCGCCCTCTGCCCATACCAGAAGCAAAGTTGAAAGTCAGACTGCTCAGCATAAGCATTGTTAATAGAATACTACTAGTCGTTTCTTGTTCATGTCCCTTCCCTTTTCTACTATACACTAACTAATTACTTGTATATGTGCATGGGTATGCACGAAAATATGACTCAATTGAATATACACAATATAATATAAAACACTTCCTTTATATGCAATCTATTTTTGTGCAAAAATATACACATAATTCTGCGATAATTTCTAGAAATCGGACAAAAAGAAGGCTGATTTTTCCTCTTTTAATACATTGAAAAAGTCTTAGATTTATCTCTTGTAGCTAGGCTCTGCTAGTGCTATAGGTCAGGATTCTTAACCACCCATGCAACTGCAAGCTCATAAATTCGATCTCAGACTGCATCAGGAGTTCCTAGGCTTTGATTTCTGATATTAGCGTGCTAAGCTCTGCAAGTTCATCGTCGAAAGCGCTGTTCCTAGCGAGAAGTATCCAGGAAGTGCATCAGCCATCTTTCTATATTCCCTATCCCAGTTGATTCCGCCATTTCTGTAGAACTCATCACCTATTCGCCCGCCAATGTCGTATAAGCTCTCCTGCACGGTCTTTGCCGGTCCAGATGAAGGAACTAGATAATCCCAAAGGTAGTTAAACTTCTTTTTCCACGTTCCCTTCGCAAGGAATTATTGGTGAAACTCCATCGTGGACCATCCTTCTTGCTACAGGCTCTACGCAAAAGCTTATATTTTCTGAAGAGCATTATCGATTTCTTCGATGTTTTCTTTTTGAAACTATCTCTGTGAAATTCAAAGTCCTCACCCATCTTTCTTACGCTGTCCTTGCATTTTCAGGCGTGATTTCAACTCCAGCATTAAGCTAGAATCTCTGCAATATCAAGCATAGGAATAATATATATTCCTCCGCTGTTCATCAAAAGAATCGTGAAAGCGCATCTCTTCCCATATCGTCCTTAGCAAAAACATCTGCTCCATTATCAACTAAGAACCTTACCGTATCTACATGATGATAATTTGCCGCCTCATGAAGAGGTGTTGTCCCGTATTTACTAGCTTTATTGATATCGCCTCCAAGCTCTAGTAGACTTTCACCATATCATCTCCGTATGTAGCATGTGCACATAAAGGCGTGTTTTCATAGTAGTCTAAGACATTTACATCAAGTCCCTTGCTCAATCAGCCATCTTGCAAACTCCTCATTTATATCTCTGTGGTGAAGTGCTGTTCTAAGCCCAAATCGACCATCATAGTAGGCATTTAGTTCACATTTTTCGTAGATGGCTTTGAATGCCTCAAAATCCCTCTTCTTAAGAACCTCTTCAAAATTATCCGTTAATGAAACCCTCTTCTTCTTTGCCATAGTATCTCCTAAAAATAATCTGATTTTGTTTTGATTATATCAAAAATATTTGTTTTTAAAGTTTATCAATATAAAAACGAGGAGATAGCCTCATCCTCAATTAATTTATTGAATTAAAAAGCTTATATCGCTTACTTAACTCTTTTCTCTGATCACTAGTACTGTCATCATTGTTGATGCGAGATGCTAAAAAGCATAATCATATGTACTAGTCGAGAGCATCTCCTGTGTTTACAACTTTTATTATTTGTAATTGCACTTCCGTTAGCTGCGCCTTTGTTTGATGAAGCTGCTGCAGGTGGAGCTACAGGCTGTACTGGATTTGCTACAAACTCCCAGCTTCCAACAAAGTGTAAATCTGCACCATTTACAGTTGCTGATTCAGGGTTCCAGCCTCTGAATATCCACTTACACTGCAACCTCGATTTCTCTGTAACGGTTTCCTAAGATAACAATTCTATGATCCGGAAGATCGTAAATGGTATGTGGAAGGAATCTTGTAACATCGTAAGGTAGTTCCATACCTGGTGTTATTGACTTATACTCATGAGTTGCCTTATATGTCACTGGAGCTGCATTTACTGTGAACGCAGTCTCAACTCTACCATCCCTTGTTTCAACCTCAAGAGTGTGATTTCCTGGAGCTAGTGTGTTTAGATAATTCTTCTTAAGACTTAGGATAATGCTTCCCTCTTCAGTCTCATAATTTGAGCTATCGATAACTGCTCCATCAACCTTAACATTAAGAAGTCTGCTTAGGATTGAGTTGCTGATGTAGTAAGTCGCCTTATCTGAAACATTCTTGGTATATGTTAGCTTACCATCTTCAATCTCAACATTATTGTCCTTGTTGAGCTCTCTGTTTGGCTTTATTGTCATAGTTCCAAGAACATGGATCTTAACCTTAACCGGCTTTGCTCCACCTGTTGTATCCCAAGGTGTTGCAGTAGCTGTAACAGTTCCCTTCTGAAGACCTGTTATCTTGTGTAGGAATGTTGGAAGCGCACCAGTAACTCCTGATGACTCTACTACTTCTTCGTATCAACAATTCCTGGCTGATCGAATGTCCAATCAAATCTCTGCTCTGAAGGTCTAACTGGGTCAAAAGTGAAGTTAAGACTCTTTGTTTCTCCAACCTTTAAAACAACTTCCTCTTCCTCTGGTGTTGCTGAAACCATAGGATTCTTATACTCAAGCTTAACATCTATTATCTTGAATACATTTGGGTTTTGCCTTTGTGAACCTTGAACTTAGCTGTGCCAGCCTTTACAGGAATGATACCGTTCTTAAATAGCTCCCTATATGTAGCAATTTCGGTGTTAAAGCTTCCCAAGTTACCTCAGTGTTTTGATGCATTAGCTGGCTTAGGAAGAATCTTATAATTATCTGTTCCTTCACCTTCTATGATACCAACAAAGTAGCTTCACTTGTCTTGCTTGACCAGCTTCCTGCCAGGTTGTTCCATGCATTAATCCTATATGTTGTTGGAAGTTTTACATCAAAGTCAGTCATTGCAATTGGCTTAATTTTTGCCTTGAAGTATACCTTTTTCGTTAGGGAAATTCCTCAAGTGTTGCAGTAAATGTAGCTTCATGATCACAGTAATCCAAAATGCTCCGTTGAATACACGGCTTGTTGCACCGTTGCTGACATTCCATTTAATCTTGTTCTTCTCAACGTCTACATACTGACCGTTCTTCTTAACCTGTACCTTGGTGAATGAGGGTCCCTGCCTGTCTGTTTCAAAGACCTTTGTCATATCCCAAGTTGTTCCATCAATTATAATTTTTGGCTCTGGTTTTTCCTCAGACTTAGCCTTTACAGTTACTGTCATAGTATCTGCAAGCTCATTTGGTGTCTCTATTCTAATTGTTGTTGTTCCAGGTGACTTAGCCGTAAATTTTTACGCTGCTATCGTATTATCAACACTAACAATTCTATCATTATCTATGTTGAAGAAGAACATACCAAGCTCTTTGCTGATTCCCAGTTTGCTGGCTGATATTTTAACTTATCTAGTGGAACGCTGTATTTGTCTCCAACCTTTAGCTCTAGGTTCTTGATTGAGCTATCAATAGTGAATACCTGATTGTACTCGCTATCGAACTCGACACCATCAACTGAATACTTGATAGCTATGCTATCACCGTTATTATTACAACTTCACCAGATGCAAGTCAGGTTTGTTCATCATCTGACCTAGACCTACGTTTGTGCTTGCTCCATTTGAAATTATACCATCCTGAGAAGTCATCAGTTGAGTTTTCTTCCGTTCTTTGTTACCTTGGACAAGATATTCAATTTTTCCTTTAGTCCCGCGATACTTTTTGAAACCCTTGTTTCCACTTAGCTCATATGCTATATTTGATGCACCAAGCTCTCTCTTGATTGCATCTAGCACCTTTCGCCGTAATTAACGGTAATCTGCTTGTTAGAATCTCATTCTTAGCTGTATTTGGTATGCTTTTGTTAGAACCAAAATCATCTTTGAGATCGCTTTAGTGCTGTTTTGTTGGTAATTGTTAGGTTCACAGTAATTGGTGCATTTGATCCGCTCTCGCATATACCTTATCCATGCTAGATGGAACTACCATGGTAAACAGCATTGCGAAAGGCTACCAAAACTACACTAATTTTTCTTGAACCAGTGTTTTTCTGACATCTTTGTCATCTTCTGCTTCCTTTCTTTACTATAACGATTTGTAATAACTTGATGTATGTATGAATATGTAAATATTATTACCACTATTATATGCGGGCATCATAGTTACCAACATAGTATTAATAGACAAAATTTCTGCATATTAACAAAAATATAACGGATTACATCAGCAACCCGTTTTAATTACTATTATCCATTCTACTAATAGCTTCAATACCACGCCAAAAGCTACTCACGCAAAGAGGTATCTGACTTAGCCTTGGGTCAATCATAAGTAGTTAGTATCTAGTAATTCTCGGAAATGACTGAAACGCCTAGGCATCACAGTGGCGGGACCGTACCGAAATTTCACCGGTTTCCCCTCTTAATTGGCCTACAATTATAAATTGCAAATATTAATTTGTCATATATATATTATATTTTTGCCATAAAATGTCAATCTTTAAAGAAAAATAGGCCCAAGATTTTTGGTCTTGGGCCCATTTGTTAATAAAAACATTATTCTTTAGAAAACAATTGTGCTTATAGAAGCTCTTTTTTTAATATCTCAACAGTTAGTGCATATATTAGCGAAACTCCAAGTAGAGCAACCAGTAACATAATAGGCAAAGCTAATCAATCCTAAATAGATGTTTACTGGGCTATATATGATCGATTATCAAAGCTAATGCTACACCTGCTATTGCAACCAATAATTTTTCTGCTTGACTTACTTGCAAATACTGGTCTTGCCGTTCTAACGATTAACATTACAACCATTGCAGAAATGATAGATTCAAACATCCATCCAGTGTGGAAAGTTTCCTCGTTAGCTTTAAAAATAAAAGAGTAATACCGCAAAGGTTATGTAATCGAATACAGATGAAATAATCCCAAATAGAATCATAAACTTCTTTATAAACTTCATATCCCACTTTACAGGATGTTTTAACCATTCTTCATCAACTGAATCTGAAGCAATTTGTAGTGATGGAAAATCTGTCATCAAATTTGTTAAAAGAATTTTGCTTTGGTAATAGAGGTAAGAAATTTAAAAATAAACTTGCACCTGCCATAGAAAACATGTTACCAAGTTTGCACTTGTAGCTATGAATATGTATTTTTAGAGTATTGATAAATGTCCTTCTACCTTCGTTTTATACCCGATATCAATACCTTTAGGCTATTCTGTAAAAGCACAATAGAGGCTGCATCTTTAGCAGTATCTGCTGCGGTATTTACCGATACTCCGACATCTGCTTGTTTTATAGCAGGAGAATCATTTATGCCATCACCCATATAGCCTACTATTTCACCAGCTTGCTTGTAGGCCATAATTATCTTTTCCTTTTGGTTAGGACTTATCTCAGCAAAAATGTCTATATCTAATACTTTTTTATTTAGCTGGCTTACTGAATATGAGTCTAATTCATCTCCTAATAAAATCTTTTCTGGGTCAAGTCCTATCTGTGCACCAATGTTTTTGGCAATAAGATGGTTATCACCTGTTATCATTTTTAGTGATACACCAAGTCTATTCATCTCATCTACAACATCTTTGATATCGTCCTTTAATGGGTCAATAAAGAGCAGTAAACCTGCAAATATCATCTCTTCTGCACTTTGATTTTTGATATCTGCACCATCATCAACAAATTTATAGCTAACTCCCAAAACCCTATAGCCTTGACTTGAATACTTATCGAGACATATCTAGTATTTGAGATTTAACATCCTCAATATTTCCTGTGCTATTATCCGAGCTTTCGTAAGACTTACAAGCATCCAGAACATTAGTTAAAGCCCCTTTTGTAACCATTATATTTTTCTCTGAAGAATTTTGACCGGTTCTCACTATAACGCTGAGAAGTTTGGTTTCAAAAAGAATATGGTATCTCAAATAGTTTTTCATAATTTGAAAAAAACTATCATATGTTATTATCAAAATAGCTTTATCAATGGGGTTTAGCATAGCCTTCTTGAAAGTGTGAATTTATAGCAGCCAGTCTATATATATTAGCTGATTTATTTTCCATTGCAATCGAGTGCTGCATCAAGCTTTACTTTTCCTTGAGTTATAGTTCCTGTTTTTATCAGAGCACATAACAGTCATAGATCCAAAGTTTTCTATAGCATTTAATTTTCTTTACTATAACACCTTGTTCCGACATTCTTTTTAGCACCTTGTGAAAGATTTTACACTTATAATAGCGGGAAGCATCTGAGGTGTTAATCCTACCGAAAAGAGCTAGTGCAAACATAAAAAGATTCTAGAAATGGTTTATTCAAAAATATATTGAACACAAAGATTAGACCTATTAGGAATGTTGTAACATGGGTATTAGATTACCAAAGTTTTTATTCCTTTTTCAAAGTCTGTAGCGAGTCTTTTTCACCCTAAGGATGCTGTTATTTTTCCAAACTCGAGGTCTTTAGCTAAATTTACTATGACGGCCCTTCCAGAACCACTTATAACGTGAGTTCCCATCCAAAGAGTTTTTTTCTATTTGAGAGCACTGTGTCAGCTGACACTTTTTGATTATCAACAGGAAAAGTTTCTCCAGTCAAACTAGATTCGTCCATTGAAAGGAATTGGCCTCGATAATCAGGCAATCTGCAGGTATCATATCTCCTGTTTTTTTACCCTTATGATATCGCCCACTGTCAGCATTGCATTATCTATTTCTTCAAACTTTCCATCTCTTAAAACTGATGATGTAACACTTACAGATGAAAGAAGTTTTTACTGCATTGTTGCTTTACTCTCATGACTATAGCTTAAAAGTGATGATATCATAATGATTATTAGTATGATGATACCATCAGTGTAGTCTTTTAAGAAGATAGATAAAAAGCCGCAAGATTAATATGATAATTATAGGATTTTTTTAAATTGGTTTATGAATATACCAAAATTTAGAAGAAGACTTTCTTTCCTCTAGAATATTTTCCCCATATTTATCTACTCTATCTTCCGCTTCCTGTTTTGATAGGCCATTTTTCTTCGGTATTTAGGTCTTTTAATACATCTTTAAATTCATATGCCCTGAAGTTCTTCATAGCTCCTCCTTATCACGAGATTACTCGCACCTATATAGGATTCATTCATTTAGTGAAACTAACTTTTTGCATCCCCATTTTCAGATCTTTACATTGTAGTATCTTTGTCTTCCTTAAATTCCCTAGAATAATCCGACTCTTCACCTTTTTAACTTGGCGTGTATATCACCGTTTTTTTGGAATTAGCTATTAGGCCGTGTAAATCCGCCTTAATCAGAAGCATCTCCATTATCTAGATTTATTTCAGCAAAATATACTTTGACATCTTCAATAGATACATCGCCATTTTCGCTATTCACTGTTATAGCTAAATCTTTATTATCTATTGATTTAATGGTACTATCACCATTATCGTTTAATACATTTAGCACTAATATGTTTTTGGGTACCTTTTACGATGGTCTTCTTTGATGAGCTATTAAAGATAAAGCCAAAGATTGAGCTTTTGTGCTTGCTCTTATAAACTATTTGACCTAATTCATCTCTAGGTGCATCGCTCTTTCCATTTCCATAGTATGTTATGTGAACTTGGTCATCATTTGATGGCTCAACTATTACATCACGATTTTCCTCAGTTATGTACACTTCTATGGTATAAGGTGATGAGACGAACTCCTGTTTTGATGATATTGATTTATGTATCAATAGGAAAGCCGCTCCTAATAACACGAGTACTATTATTATGATTGAAATCACTGGTATAATCACTTTACTTTTCATTGTAGGTATCCTCCATACTTATGAATGTGATAACAAGTTATATGCTAGCTGAATATTCATCGGTCAAGCATTCATTATTTTATGAAAACAGTTCCTTACGCATTTCCTCTACTTGCGCTGCCATATCTTTGATATCATCTTCACCTATCATCTCACCTAGGTCATATTCGAGTGGGTTTTGGGTAAAAATCAAGCAAGGCCTTATCCATAGATCTAAGCTCCTCTGTTGTTGCAATTATGCGTATATTACGCGATGGCGCGTCGTACTCGTCAAGGTCATGAAGATTTACAACTTTATTTATCTTGCACTCAAGCAAAATCGCAGCGATATCTACTATGACATCTATGGCAAAAATTAAAGTCCGTTTCTACACCATTAGAGTGAAGAAAACCTAGGGTATTCTGTAGTTTGACGGAAATTCCAGTCAAGCTTTTTCTAAACCTATCTTAGCAAAGATTTCATTAAGAGCAATCTCTTCTTTATTCTGATCCTCTAAGAACGCAAGAAGGCTCAGGCTATCATCGGAGCCTCCGATATACTCTCCCAGTATTTTTCTATATACATTTTTTCTTCTCCTTTTGTATTTTTCGATTCCTTGCGAATACACAAGAAGTAAATCAGTAAGTGGATTATCTGATTCCCATTGATCGACTATAAACCTAGGAAATGAAAGTTTATATGAGAGGGTCCTTTTTGCAGCTGCTTAAGTTCAAATAAAAACTTGCTCAAGTTGCTTTAATCTATATTCATCTGAAAGTGTACGACTTCTTTCTATTTCTTTTTTTACAATTTCTTGTAACTCTTTATTGTTCACTAGTTATCTCCCTAAGTTATATTAATTTAACTAAAAACTGCCCTATATAAACTTTTCATCTCTCTTGCATATTTTACCGCACCGGGAATATCGACTCTCTTGTAATAGTCAGCCAAAAACCTTTTGATGGTTCATCAAAAATATCAAGTTCAATTATATACATAGCAACGCTTGTTAGAGAATATTTGCCTTCATCTATCAAAGTCGATTTGTCATCTTCTGCGATTTCTTCGCCCTCCGGAAATTCACCATCCGGATATTCCTCAGACATATCATCGCAGTATTGCCGGAATTTCTTACTCCAGATTATTATATCTTTTCGATTTTTCTTCTATCATTTGCCTGAAGAACTCTACTGATTCTTTTTCTGAATGTAGCTTGCAATTAAATCCTTCTATCAAGAAAATTGTCTTTGTTTTAGTCTGTTTCTCAGCAAGTCTATCTCTACGCTTTGTATTTCATTGTTGAAATTATTAAGATCTCAACTCTTTTAGGGTATCTAGATATATTTCGCTATTTAAAAAAATTCCTTTATAGTTTCCATTTTGATATCCATACCTTATCATCGTAGTTTTTGAAATATGCTATCCTTGTCTTCGGTTTTGTGTTTTTGGCGGAATAACTCTGATAGTTCTTTTTGTGAGCAAGCCTTCTTCCTCAAGTCGGTTTACAAAATTTTTCTTCATATCGCTCAAAATCCTCTGCACAACCTACATTATCTGCAAGAAGTAGAAATGCTTCGGGTAATATCTTTGATTTTTGATTTTTCATAAGCTCATTCTTTATGCATTCACAAAGTCTATCTAAAATCTCATAGTTTTTCCTTGTCCGCTTTTTCAAAATCAATATCCCAGTCTATCGAATCAATTCTATTTTTTTAAAAATAAATTAAATCTTTTTATCCATTTCTCACCAAATCATACTTGTTTCAGTTTTATAATATTATTATATAACATACCATCCAAAAATAGTATTATAAGCTGAAGGCATAATGTACAAAGCCGGAGGCGTAATGGAGGAATTAGGTATGTTTGATACTATCGACTTTAATAATTTTTGGAAAGAAAGCGACTACATAAATGAAGTTTGCACCGGTGAAGCTCTAACAGATGAAATGGTGCGCGAAGCAGAGGAAAAGACTTGGATACAAGCTTCCTGAATCATATATAGCACTAATGAAAACGCGAAACGGTGGCAAGCCACTAAAAACTGTTTGGTTTGATGAAAAAAATCGATATCGTGTTGATGTAGAAGAAATCTTCAGCATATCAGAAGAAAAAAATGATTCCCTATTTGGAACCTATGGCAATGAGTTTTGGTACGAAGAATGGGAATATCCTAGGGATGTTGGTGTTATTATAGCTGACACAATATCAGGCGGTCACGAAATGATATACCTGGACTATAGAGATTGCGGCAAGGATGGAGAACCAAAAAGTATCGCTCTGCTCAGCAGAATACGACCATGAGATAATTGTACTCGCAGACAGCTTTGAGGAATTTATATTAGGGCTTACTCCTTCAGAAGAACTCAAATATCAAAATATGTGATTTAAAAACGAAAAGACCATAGCAATTAAGCTACGGTCTTATTTTTATTCAAAAGCTTATGCCTTGCTTCACTCACAAAAGCACTTTGTACTCCCCATATCCCTTGGCATCCAATCTCTTCATATGGGATGAATTCAAGACTGGCACCGTTAATACAATACCTAAGTCCACCTTTGTCTTTAGGACCCAGTCTGTAAATACATGCCCTAAATGAATATCCGAATTTTTGCTTCGTACCTCGTTTCTAATCATCCCGTGACTCTTATCAATTTTTCCTTCACCTTGTCACTTAGAATCGGTTTTTGAAAAAGCTGGGCCATCCACAACCGGAATCGAAATTTATCCTTAGATGCGAATAAGGGCTCTCCAGTGAGTTTATCTACATAATCCTTTGCGGTACTCCTTATTTAATGGACTCGTAAAAGGGCGTTCCGTTGCTGAATCAAACATGACCAATCGAGAAAGCTCGTCCAGGTCATTGATTGTTTTCTTTTGGATGAGTTTTAGATCTTCCTCTATCAAAGGTTTTTCTGCTAAGCTTAAATTTATATGGCAGTATCCATTTGGATTTTTATCTAAATAATCTTGATGGTATTCCTCAGCTAACACGAAATTCTTTCAATTTCTGATTTTCTACAGCTAGTTTTCCATATTTCTTGCTTTCAAAATCCATGACTTTTTGATAATCTCTTCGTCTTCATCCTTTTTCGTAGTAGATTCCAGTACGATATTGACGTCCTATATCATTTCCCTGTTTATTGACTGAAGTCGGATACTATTATGCGGAAATAGTGAAGTAAAATTTTCCTCAAGAGAAATCTTGGAATAATCATATTCAACTTTGACAGTCTCTGCATGATCTGTAATCCCGATATGCTCGTAATCTGTATCATTTGTCTTTCCATTTGCATATCCAGTTTCTGTATTAACCACTCCGTTAATTCTTTGGAAGTATCCTTCCACACCCCAAGACAACCTCCTGCCAAATAAATAGTTTTTTATTCTCAGGTAAAACTTTCATCTCTTTTAGCGTATTTACCATAAAATCCTCCCTTTCTTACCGCAAGTTATTGTTATAGATTAAATAGACATTAAAATTTGTGCTCGTCTTCCTTTAAGTTAACAGGGGTTCCATAAATATCTGTAATCTCAGTCTTTTCATCATCCGTTAGATTGTCAATAAATATGCACCATTCATTAGGATGTCCACCGACAAATTCCATTTTTAGGAATACTAATTTGACTTGGATTTTTGCATATAAACATAATCTATTATCACCCCAAAAATCGTGTAAATGTTAAAATCTGTTTCTTATATAAAACATCCATACCTTTCATTTCCATCCCCACAATTATATATGTCTTTTCAACCATTCAATCTTCTTAAAATCTTTATTGTTATTATTATTGTTTCTATATGAGTCTTTTGACGACGATTCATAAATACTCAAAAACTGTTTTAGACTCGGTACACGAAACTTTTATTTCATTTAGTTGAATAAGTTTTATATCCGATTCATATATACCCGCAAAATCGTATAAAGAGTCAATCGATCATATTCTACGCTAATTCCATCCTTTTCGGAATTCATGTTCATGAAGGTCTACTAAATCATATCCCAATTTCTTCATAACCGTCATTATTTTTGTCCCAATCACAAATTCTGAGTTCATCAGACTTCCCAACCTCTTCGATCTCCCATAACGTGAATATCAATATCTGATGGATCCCAATCTTCTTTTGATATAAATTCTAATCCTAAAGAACCCATCAGCGTGGGCACTATTCCAATTTTATTTAGATATAAACAAATGTTCCTAAATTCTTTAAATAATATACCCATTTCTTCTCCTAGAAACTATAATTTAGAATTCAATATTTTCACAAAAAGCCTCCCACCATTAATGATAAAAGGCTTTCTTCTTTGCAGAAGATGGCTTCCATTAACTCTCGTTCTTCTTTTGTTAAGTTTAGGTTTTATTAATAAATATTGTTTTTCAAAAATGGATTAACCAAAGCCATCCACTCTAAAGGTAGATAAGCTGATAGATATCCATGATTATAACCTTTAGCTTCATATAGAGTACAATTGGGATGCATTTCCTTAAATAGCTAGCCGACTCCTTAACGCAACTCATTTCTTTTTTTCTCCATAAATATATAAAAACCTGCGCTTTACTTTCTGTAATAGCATTTTTAAGTGTATATCTTCCCATATATGTTTGGTACATAGTAACTAATGTTTTAATGGGAATCCTTGGCATATCCTCCATATAGTAATTTTCTATTTCTTCTGGATAAGCCATATTGGGATACATTTTTTTCATTAAACTCAACTGGATTTTGCATGCCACTTTGCTAAACATAAGTTTTCCAAATAACTTTACAATAACTATACTAATTCTTGCTAATTTGGGTTGAGGAATACAAATACTCCCATCTATTATTGCTTTATGAGCTATATCACTATCTAATGACAATAACTCAATTTGCAATTTGACCGCCCAGAGAAACGCCACCCACAGCAAAACAATTTCCCATCACAATTATTCTTTATATAATCCATAATTTGCAGTGCAGAATCTTCAGTTGAAATGTAATCTTTTGATATTCTTCTCCATGACCATTAAGTGTTGGTAAAAATTACATGGTATTTATCGGATAACATTTGAGCCTGCCGAAGATAATTCCACCAGGAATTACCTCCGCCATGTATCAATAATATATGTGGAAAATTTTTTTATCACCAAATTCATGAAATATCATATTCATCACCTACACAACTTCAAATATCTCACCCATTATTTCTACAAAGCCTCCCAAAAATGATGGAAGGCTTTCTTAATTTTTCATCAGAAACATTTTTATAGCATATCATGAGTAGCTCGGGACTCAATCTTAACGCTATACTGCACAGTCTCTCACGGACTCAAGCTTCGCTTCGCTAGCTTTCATCTCTGTGATCGTTGCGGAGGTACTACCTGCAGTTCAGACTTCTCAAATGCTTATCTTCACTGGGTAGTGCTCTCTCTCTCATCTCCTGATTGTTGCGGAGGTACTACCTACAGTTCAGACTTCGCAAAGGCTTGTCTTCACTGGGTAGTTCTCTCTCGCTTTCGTCTCCTGACTGTTGCGTAGAAGCTACCTACAGTTCAGACTTCGCAAGTGCTTGTCTGAACTGGGTGGCTCACTCCATCTCAATCGTTCCTGGTGGTTTTGCTCGTTAGATCGATAGAATACGCGGTTTTACGTGTTCTACTTCGTTTACAATTCTATTCATTATTACCTGCAGTGTTTCCCATGGGATTTCTGCCGCTTCTGCTGTCATAAAGTCTGATGTTGTTACTGCGCGAAGCTGCAATCGCATAGTCATAGGTTCTGAAATCGCCCATTACTCCCGACTGAGCGCATGTTTGTGAGCGCTGCGAAGTACTGATTTACATTCTTATCAAGGCCTGCCTTGGCAAATTCCTCTCTCATGATAGCATCTGCATCCTGAACAATTTTTACCTTCTCTGCACTTACTTCTCCTATGATTCTCACGCCTAGTCCTGGCCCTGGGAATGGCTGTCTATATACTAGGTGCTCTGGAAGTCAAGCTCAAGGCCTACCGCTCTCACCTCATCCTTAAATAGCATGCGAAGCAGCTCGATTATTTCCTTAAAATCAACATAGTCAGGGAAGTCCACCTACATTGTGATGGCTTTTTATTACCGCTGATTTTCCTAGTCCGCTCTCGATTACATCTGGATAGATTGTTCCCTGAACTAGGTAGTCGACTGCACCTATCTTCTTGGCCTCTTCCTCAAAAACTCTGATGAATTCTTCACCTATGATTTTGCGCTTTGCTTACGGTTCTGATACACCTGCAAAGCTTTTTCGTAGAATCTTTCGCTCGCTTTTACGTGAACGAAGTTTAGGTCGTACTCGCCCTCTTCACCAAAGATTCTTTCAACCTCCTCAGCTTCGTTTTTTCGGAGGAGTCCGTGGTCAACGAATACGCAGGTCAGGTTCTTTCCTACTGCTTTTGATAGAAGAACTGCTGCAACGGAAGAATCCACACCTCCTGAAAGTGCGCATAGAACCTTACCGTCACCTACTCTTTCCTTTATCTCTTCTATTGTGTTTCTTGTGAAGTCAGCCCATCTTCCAATCGCCCTTACAGCCGCAAACTTCGTAACGAAATTTGATAGCATCTGCTGTCCCTTAACGCTGTGAGTAACCTCTGGGTGATACTGAACTGCATAGAGCTTCTTCTCTGCATTTTCCATGGCAGCAACTGGGCACTTGTCAGTGTGAGCTGTTATAGCAAAGCCTTCCCCAACCTCTGTAATCATATCTGTGTGGCTCATCAAACTACAGTCGTTTTCGACACCACCAAACAGAAGACTCTTATCGCATGTCACATTTACGTCCGTCTTACCATATTCACTCGTTGTTTGCAGTCTCTACCTTGCCTCCTGTCGAGTAAGCCATAAGCTGTGCTCCATAGCAGATTCAGAATAGGAATACCTGCCTCAAACAAAAGCCTTCTCATAATGAGGCGATGTCTCATCATAAACACTGTTAGGACCACCTGTTAGGATTATACCCTTCGGCTCCTTTGCGATGAGCTCATCTATCGAGTTTGATAGGATAGAACCTCGCAGTAAACTCCGCACTCTCTTACTCTACGCGCTATAAGCTGATTGTACTGACCTCAAAAATCAAGGACAATTATCATTTCTTGTTTTCATCTATTTCTCCATTAATTTATAAAAATAAAAGTCGGCAGTGCATGGTTGCCCGCCGACCTTGCAATCTATCTCAAGACGTTCTGACTTGAATCTCTCAAAAATTACGTCGTGTGCACCACCCTCGACGATTGATGTCGCGGAAACGAGTGTAATCTTTGCCTTTGACTGCAGCTCATGTATGCTGAGCGAGACCGCAGTTGCACATTGTAGATTTCACCTTGTTTGGCGAAAGCATTACATTGTCGTGAAGTGATCAGCATATGGAACGTATGAATCAACGCCTTCCTCAAACTTCATCTTATTGTCGGTGTTCTCACTACCTAGGTCATATCTCTGCCAGTTTCTTGCACGGTTTGAGCCCTCACCCCAGTACTCCTTAACGTAGTTTCCGTTGATGTTGAGTACGCTTGTTGGCGATTCATCAAATCTTGCAAAGTATCTACCAAGCATGATGAAATCAGCTCCCATCGCAAGTGCAAGTGTCATGTGGTAATCGTAAACGATACCGCCATCTGAACAAATTGGGATGTATATTCCTGTCTCCTTCATATACTCGTCACGAGCTCTAGCAACCTCGATTACCGCTGAAGCCTGACCTCTGCCGATACCCTTCTGCTCTCTAGTGATACAGATTGATCCACCACCTATACCAATCTTAACAAAGTCAGCACCAGCATCTGCTAGATATCTGAAACCTTCTGCATCGACAACATTTCCGGCACCTACCTTAACTGTATCTCCGTAGTTCTCACGAATCCAGCCGATAGTATCCTTCTGATATTCTGAATATCCCTCAGATGAGTCGATACAAAGAATATCTACACCTGCCTCTAAAAGCTTAGGAACACGCTCTGCATAGTCACGACTGTTGATACCAGCACCTACTATGTAACGCTTATGGTCATCCAAAAGCTCGTTAGGATTTGACTTATGGCTGTCGTAGTCCTTTCTGAATACGAAGTGTGTAAGTCTCTGGTTTTCGTCTATAATAGGAAGAGCGTTTAGCTTGTTCTCCCATAGAATATCATTAGCCTCTGATAGAGTCACTCCGTCCTTAGCGAAAATTAGCTTCTCAAATGGAGTCATGAATTCGCTAATCTTAGTGCTCTTGTCAAGTCTGCTAACTCTGTAGTCACGGCTTGTAACAAGACCAACAATCTTACCTGAAGGAGTTCCATCCTCTGTGATAGCGATTGTTGAGTGACCTCTCTCCTGCTTAAGAGCAAGAACATCTGCAAGAGTCTGATCTGGACGAAGATTGCTGTCGCTTCTTACAAATCCAGCCTTATATGACTTAACCTTGCAGAATCATCTCGGCCTGATTATCGATTGACTGTGAGCCGAATATGAAAGAGATTCCACCTTCCTTAGCGAGCGCAACTGCCATAGTGTCATTTGATACGGCCTGCATTACCGCTGAAACTAGAGGAATATTTGCACGTATCGATGGCTTTTCCCCCTACCTTATACTTAACTACTGGTGTTGATAAATCAACATTTTTCTGAGTACAATCCTTACTTGTAAAAGCCAGGAATCAAAAGGTACTCATTAAACGTTCTTGATGGTTCATCGATAAACTGCGCCATGCTTGAATCTCCTCTCTATCTATATATAAAACACTCTCACCTAATACTAACATAATTTTACTTTTGCAGACTATTTTATACCTTTTTGCTTGCTCTTACAATGACTTTTTACTCAAATCTAGGCGTTTTTCATTATTTTTTAACGCTTATATTTATGTGTTTGCAACCAACAAAAGTACACCAAATAATTTAGTAGTATTAAACAAATCCTTTTCCGAAAATCATATTACTATCAGTTTTTGTGCATCAAAGTTCAAATGCTATTTGATAGATGAAATAAAGCCCTCTAGACCAGCCTGACCCAAGACTCTTATTCTAGGAAGCTCAGTCTTATCGTCTCCCTTTTCGACCTTGCCGTACTGGGTCGTAAAGGCACAGATCAATTCCACAGTTTTCTATAGCCTTCTTGCCGTCTTCAGTAACATCACCGTAAGGATATACAAAATGCATCCTTGTTTCCTACCAGGGCAATTGCCATATTTAGATCTTCCTCTATTTCTTCAAGGGTCATAGCGCTGATTCTTCCACCGTGTCCTATATTTCCACCAGCTCTGTGCATATCGTATGAATGCGACTGGTAGCACACATATTTACTACGGTCAGCTTTTACAATGTCAGGACCGTATCTGGTACCAATAACAAAGCTTGTCGCCGGAACCTTGTACTTGTTAAGTAGAGGAATGCCGTAGTTTAAAAAGCCAACCTGCCCATCATCAAAGGTCAGAATAACACTTTTCTTTGGTAGTGAATGCTTGCCGTCGATATATGCTAAAGCTCTGCAAAGCTTGGGTAATAGTAGTCATTATCTTTTAGCCACTTAAGCTGCTTTTCTAGATCGAATTAAGGATAAAATTAGAATCCAGCTTGCTTGGTGCGTCATCCTCAGAAAAAAACATAGTGGTACATCAAAACAGGAATCCCGCTACTATTTGCATCAAATTTATCCGCCTTGACAACCTTGACCGTACGTGTAGCTTTACTTGCCGCTTTGTCGTACTTAGCAATGTACTCTAGCTTGTATTCGCCTGGCTTTGAGGTATCGACCTTTCCTTGATTTTAATATTAGTTACAGCACCCACTCTATCATCTAAAAGCATAGGCACCTGGCTCGATGTATTCCTCTCCCTCTTTGACAAGGGTTACTTCGCTTCCCTTTAGACCTATCAAAAGATGAGCAGACTCAGGATACTTCTTTAAGTTCCTTTTCATAACTTGAAATCGCCGCTGTCTATTGTATTTGATGTTGAAGCGCTCTGCTTTGTCTCTTCTGTCTTTTGCTTACTCGTATCCTTTTTGTGCCTTAGATAAAGCAAATATGCAGACGAGCAAAACAACCACCAAAAGTCACTAGGAGTATCAAGCGCTTTACATACTTAGATTTCATTTTCCTTCTCCCTTAACATCGTATTTTTGAAAAAACCGGCATCAAGCGATGTCGGTTTAAAAAGCTAAATTATTAGAACTCAGAGTATGTGAAATTAGGGGCCTTAGCCATGCCTGCAAATATCATGTACAGGTAAAAGCCCTACCATGATTCCGAAGAAGATTCCTGCATACATCAGATAGTTCTTCGATGCCTTATTTTTGATTGCTACTGCTTTTTCTGTAAAAAATTTGTAAGCCCTTTCATTGATCTCAGTCCATCCTTTCCCAGCAGGGTGGAACACGTCCTGTAAGAATCCTGCTGTATAATCCTCGTTATAAAAACTATGCCATTTTACATCATATTTGTCAGCACTTCTTTAATCTGACCCGGGAGTACGCTTCTAGCTTCTTTGCTGAAAGCCCAGGTGGTCATACCATTTGCCGTTGATTGGAAGCAGAACAAGCATTACGTCTATATCCGATTCCTTGCAGACCTCGAGAAAAAGCTCCAAGATCCTTGTATTCAGGGCGAGTCCTTTCGGAACTGCCTTTCCTTCATTTTGTTCTTGCCACTTTTTGTCGATATGAGCAAATTTCTTATTATAAGTTCTGTTGATTATTCCGTAAGGGTTGTTTGTCGCCTTCTTAAAAGTACTGTGCATCTGCCTGCTCCTTGTACTCTTCCCAGTTTGAGCCTTACCATCAACATTCTTCATGAACTGCTCTGTATTCCTTTTTGGCCTTTGAGCCTCCACATGCTGTTGATATTTATACGCTCTCTCGTTAAGAAAACCCTCTCTCATTTTTGATATACGCTTTATTTACTGGACCTAGCTTGCCATCAATATAGTAGTTTGCGTACATCTCGACATTTGCACGAGTGCCCTTATCGTTTTCTAGAAGCTCTATCGTTCTGTTAGCAATCTTTCTCTTAAGATCCTTAGATAGCTTAGGATTCTGCATCAAAGCGATAAACTGCGTCTCTGAAAAACCTGACGGAGAATGCATCCTTCTTGACACCCTGATTATCAAACCATGCTGGTGACAGAAGCAGAACAACTTTGTGACCCTTCATCTTTTTCGATACAGAACCAAGCGTGATTGCATGAGATAGACTCGGTTGTAGGCAGCACCTATGCACTTACATCTACACCCATCTTTCTAAAGAGTTTAGTCGGATGGTATTTGCTATTTCTTCCGTGTTGGAATTCAGAGGAGCCCATCATCATTACGGTGTCCTCACCTATGTTGTCTGAAATTGCACTGTATGATAAATCCTTGTACAAGTTTACCCAAGTACCGAAACCCTTATTGTTACTTAAACTTCTTGCGAGTGAAGTGCAGTATCAGTACTACTACGGCAAAAGCTTGCCAGTGCAATGAAAAAAATGCTTTAATTTTTTCATTATTTAAGTCTCGCTCTAACCTGCTCAATAATTTTTGCTGGTGTATCCATCTGCTCTCTTGTGAACTCAGATGGTGACATTACGATGCCAAATGCTTCCTCGATGTTAACTAAAAAGCTCTGTGTAATCGAGTGAGTCGATAAAGCTCCTCATCAAGTAGATTGATATCCGGATTTTCTCTTACGATTTCATCTCCACAAAGATCGACGAGTAAATCTAAAACTTTCTCTTCCATTTTCTACTCTCTATATATCAAATTTATAACTATTGCGGATTCGTAAATAGCTGATTAAGTCTTCCTGAGAAGATCGAGAATCCGAACATTACTAGGGTTCAGTGTTATAAACCAGCTTACGAACTTGTATAACTTGTTTTTCTTATGCTTCTTATGGAACTTGGATTTCTTCGGTATACCTCAGTAATCGATAAAAAGTATGCCGTGGTATAGACCGTATATTATGTACTGTGAATTTAGTCCGTGCCAGATACCCATTATTCCCATGTTTATTATAAAGCCAACCGATGCACCTGTGAGCCTGCTCTTAAACCACTTTCCCTTGATAGCCTTCATCATGAATCGGAGATGAAATCTCTAAACCAGTATGAAAGGCTTATGTGCCATCTATCCCAGAAATCCTTCATATCTGTTGCTATAAACGGCATGCGGAAGTTGTCTGGTAGCTTTACTCCGAAGATATATCCTATGCCGACAGCCATCAAGCTGTAGCCCGCAAAGTCGAAGAAAAGATATCCACCGTATGAGTACATGTAAACGATTAGATTAGGTATTCTATCTCCTCTGCCTAGCCATATAAGTGCCTGATATAGTCCAGCTGCTAGCACAAACTTATATACCATTCCTAGACAGACCTTCATAAGTCCATCTCCCACCATCTCAATGTATGATTCCTTCCTGGAACCTCAGTGAGATCTCTGTGGAAATCCCTACTTCTTTCTATAGGACCCGATAGCAAGCTTGGGAAGAATATCAAAAAGTATAGGAACTCAAATGCGCTTACTTCTGATAAGTCCATCGTAATTTCGATTATCATCTGTATGGGACTTAAAAGCTCCATATACGATATACCAGATAAAAGCAAATATTCCCTGCCTACACCCGTAAATGAGGGTAATCTTCCAGATTACCAGCGGCATCAAAGAAAGTGTTATAAACAGATAATATAACTTATTGCTCTTTACTTCGCGCGCATATCATTTTGGTAGCTCTTTACTATCAGCAGCTCTAATATGCAGTAGCTAGCCATGTATGCTATCGCAACCGGTGAGTCCTTCATGGTCAGGTAAACCATTGGGAGGCTGACTAGAGAATCCGTAGTATTTCTGATTCTTTCCTGAGACATCCGAGTGCGATTGTCTGGTATCGCAAGCATTAAAAGTTATGTAGAAGAAGTACGATCCCCAAATAATGTCATTAGCTTCTTCCCTCCATAAGATCAGTTAGTTTCTTGCGGTCAGCCTTCCATTTTGACAGTAAGAGGCATATTGTCAATAAATATGATTCTCTTAGGTACCGTATGTATTCTGGCAGGAACTGCTTTAGAAAAGCCTTTTATGTTCTTAACCTGTGCGTTTGACTTGTCATCAAAGTGGCTCACAACGTAGCCCTGCAGATATTTAACCTTACCGTCCTGCATCTTTGGAACAACTACAGCAGATTCTATTTCTTCCATTTTGACCAGATTGCTCTCTATATCTCCAAGCTCAATTCTGTAGCCATGGAGCTTAACCTGAAGATCTATTCGTCCTCCGTAATAGAGCATATCTCCTTCAAAAATGTCCCGCATCTCCAGTCCTGTAGCACGCTCCCCATCCTCTGCAACAAAGAAGGCCTTCGCCGTCTTTTCAGCATCTCTAAAGTAGCCCTTGCTTACTGTATTGCCTTTGATTATTATTTCTCCGTTATTCTCATCTATAAGAATCTCCAGTGCCAGGCTTGCATCTGCCTATAGGTAAATCTTTCTCAGAAGCTGCCATTTCTTTACTGATTTCTACATCAGTTACAGCTACCGTTGACTCCGTAGGTCCGTAAGTATTTATTACCTTTGCTTTTGGAAATCTCTCCATCAGCTTTTCGGCAGTTCTATTTGTGAGCTTTTCACCACAGAACAGGAAGTTTTCTAGCTCAGGAATTAGATTTTCATCAAAGCTTCTATCTGCGAGACACATGTCGGCAAATGACGGTGTTGATATCCAGTATTTAACCTTGCTCTTGCCTAGTTCGGCTAGCATATCAGCCATTGATAGCTGTAATTTCTTATCTAAGCAGAAAATACATCCGCCCGTAGCAAGTGCTGTATATACATCCATAACCGAAAGGTCAAATGAGAAAGGTGCCTGATTTAGGAATCTAGCTCCCTGCTTATCCGCTTCACTTCCGCCTAGGCCTGCTGACCAGTCTGTGAACCTGCTAAGTGCTCCACATGAAATCTCAACACCCTTAGGTTTTTCCGGTACTTCCTGATGTGAATATTATGTAGTATGTATCTTCATCTGAGACTTCTAGCTCTTCTGCAATCTCTAAGTTCGCATCGTCACTAGCTGATTAATCTCATCTCTTTCTATTATCTTGGCCTTACCTTCTAGGCAGTGTCCCTGCTCTACTGCAAGCACTAGTGGCTTATCGATAGCCTCAGCTATATCTGAAACCCTCTGCACTGGAGTTGAAACATCGACTGGACAGTATGCTCTTCCTGATCTCACGCATGCAATGAATGATATTAGCATCAAAGGATCCTTGTGACCAAAGACCATAACTGATGCCTTGTCACTTCCTTTGCATCTTCTCTATCTCTGCCGTAAGCCTACCTGATTTTTCCCAAAGCTCAGCATAGGTCATACTCTGCTCTGCAGAAATCATTACAATTGCATCTGGCGTGTTATTAACATGTCTGCGTATTTTATCTAAAATCAGCATATCGTCTCCAATATCTCAAAACTATTTTCCATATTAGCTTGTACCTAGTATATCACAAAAAACCCTTAAAATGGGGTCTAGGGTGATGTTTAAAATTATGTTAAAACTATGTTAAAAATATCGTAAGATTTTTAACCTAAAGTACAATTTTTCTTTTTATCTTTTAGCCCTTGCTCTTCTATATAGGACGAATTTTTCTTCCTATGGCCTGAACGAATTCTGCGTTAAGTTTCTCAGCCAAATCATTACATACCACTTTAGGGGTCTAGCTCAGCCCCCTCCTGAATAGAAACCTTTATTATCTCGTTTGCAGCTAGGTAGTCGTCTATTGCCTTGATTACATTATCAGTAACTCCGCTCTTACCTATGCTAGCTGTTGCATTAAGTCCATTGCTATGGACTTTAGCTTGCTTCTCTGCTTTCCTGTTATCATTTTTCTCCTATGTGACTTTTGATGATTAGTATTACTCATCAAAAATATAATAATCTTGCGTTTTTACTAATGCTTATAATATTGTATACTATTTATAGAATGTTTCAAGTCTAAGTGACAAGTACACTCCTTAATAAATAATATAAGTCATACAAAGTGCCACATACCTGTTATGTGGCATCTTACGTTTCTAGTATTTCTTAGGTATTAAGGCTTTTATTGCAAAGTCTTGTAAGGCTTCTATTCTATCGCACCTGTGTCTTTTTAAGCAAGCGATAAGTTCCTGTCTATCATTTTTATCTCACCCGAAATCACTTTATCTAAAAAGTATCTCAAGCACCTCGCCAATCTCTGGCCCCTGCGCCATACCTAGTTTAATCAAATCACTTCCCTTGATAGCCATGTCTTTTAGTGAAAAAACATGCCTTTTCGCCTAGTATCCTCCTTGCACTTCTTTCAAGTTCCTGCAAGATATCCTGCCTGTATCTAAACTCCTCTGACTGTCCGTAATTATCCGCCCTCTTCAAATCTAGGAGATTAAAGAAATCTTCCTCCCCAGTCTTCTAAGCATCCTTTTGATTATCTTATCGCTGTTTTCTATCCGGTGGTCATGGTATTTTTACTAGCTGACAAAACATCTGTAATTGTTACATTATCGTATTTTAGTCGCCCTCAATATATTCTCTGCCATCTCAGCACTCTTGCTCGCATGTCCGTAAAAATGGCCTTCACCATCGCTTCCGATTTCAAAGCATATAGGTTTTGATATATCGTGAAACAAAAGCAGCAAGTCTGAGGCTGAGCTTTGGTGGCGTATTATCCACTACCCTAAGCGTATGTTCAAACACATCGTATACATGATGGTGGTTTTTCTGATCAAAACCTATACAAGCCTCAAGTTCGGGTATGAAAATACAAATAATATCCTTGTATTCCCTGAGGTATGTGCTCGGATTTTCCGAAAGCATAATCTTATTAAACTCTGATACTATGCGCTCCTCACTCACTTTTTTCTATCATATGGCCTAGCTGATGTATGGCATCTCTTGTGCCAGTTTCAACTTCAAAACCAAGCACTGCAGCAAATCTTATTGCCCTGAGAATTCTAAGCCCATCTTCAGAAAATCTGTCCTTAGCATCTCCAACCGCTCTAACCAGTTTATTTGCTATATCTTTCTGTCCACCAAATAAATCGACAAGTTCTCCGTTTATCCTGCAAGCCATTGCATTCATTGTGAAATCCCTGCGCCCTAGATCATCTTCTACACTTTTAGCAAAGCTCACTCTGTCAGGATGTCTGCCGTCTGAGTATCCTGATTCACTACGAAAAGTTGTTATCTCTACTGGTTCATCTTCTATCAAAAACGGTTTACTGTCCCATGCTTAAGCCCTGTTGGTATCACCTTGAAATCTGAAAACACCTCCATAACTTTCTCAGGTTTTGCTGAGCTTGTTATATCAAAGTCGTGAACATTCCTATCCATAAGGATATCCCTAAGGCTACCGCCAACTATATAGGCCTCGTAACCGGCTTCCTCAAGCCTTTCCATAGCCGTAATGGCATTCTTTGATAGCCTTGCTCTAATATCTATGAACTTATCTATTTTTTGTTTATCTTGCATCTTGATTTCCTTTGCCGCATCTGCGAGCTTTTGACGTCTTTACATTAGGCTTTCTTGCTCTTTGATAAAGCTTCAATATGATGTTATAATTTTATCATAAGGCTTTAGGAGGTGTTAGAATGAAACTTGGATTCCATACCAAATTTTTCCTATGGAATCGGCGGTGCCGCAGACCATGCTATATATACTTTGATAGGCACCTATCTATTATTTTTCTTGACATCAGTAGCAGGTATAGAGCCAGCTTTTGCTGGTACCATCGCAGCTGCTGGTCCAATTTGGGAGGCCTTTTGCGGTCCTATTACAGGATTTGTTTCCGATAACATAGAGACTAAGTACGGAAAACGCAAACCTTTTCTTATTATAGCAGCAATTCCGCTTGCTGTTACAGTTTCCTATTATTTACTGCATTTGATTTTTAATACACATGCGAGGTTCATCTATTACATGATAATGACACTGCTCTGCTGGCAGGCTTTTTCGATGTTCTTCGTTCCATATATTGCTTGGGGGTTCTGAGCTTACCGACGATTACGACGAGAGAACCGAACTTCGTTCCTACGCATATGTCGGAAATCAGTTTGGTATGGTCATCGGTATGATAATGCCGGTATTTCTCGTTCAGCTTTCATGGATTTGGGGCTTAGTAAAAACTCATGCTTGGTCAGCCGTTGGCACTTTGATAGGCGTACTCTGCTGCATAGCCCTGCTATACTGCGCATTTAGTATCAAAATAAGCGATAATCCTAATTTTCAAGAAGAATTCTCATCGCGAGAAAATTTTTTACTGCAAAGAAAATCACGGCTATGTTTAAGGAATACCTTGAGATAATCAAGCTAAAGCCTGCTAAATTCATAGTTTCAGCAAGCATGCTATATCTTATTGCTGATATTTTCTTCTGCTCTGCAATTGTCTATAATTTTAACTATAGGCTTGGTTTAAGCGCTACTAAATCATCCTTGCACTAGTTGTGATTGCAATTTCCGGTGCACTTATTGCACCTTTGATATCAAAAGCTTTCTGCTAAAAGTGATAAGACTAGAGTTTTTTTAGGATAGGGATATTCACCTCCGGCGCCTTCTTATCATCATGGGAATCCTAGATATAAGGAGCTTTGCTGCATGCTGCATCATGTGTGTTTTCTACACTATTGCAAACATCTGCTACTGGCAGCTCATGCCTTCAATGCTCTACGATGTTTGTGAGGCAGAAGCACTTGCTTCAGGGAAGTCATCATTCCGGTCAGGTTATCTCAACTCAAGCTCTCTCAGAGTCACTTGCAAGCGCTATGGGAACTCAGTTTCTTGGCCTTATACTTCAGTTTGCAAATTTCAAGGATGAGCTTTACGGTGCAAAAGCGAGCTAACAGTTCGCTGGATTGGTTACTGCTCAACCATTATTCCAGGTCTCATATTCATAGCGGTAAGCCTAGTATTCCTAAGACATCCGATAAACAAAAGCTCATATAACAGAATTTGCAATGCTCTTGAGAGAGGGAGCTTAGGAGAAAAGGTTGATATGAACGATTTTAAGGATATCTACGGCGAAAAGCTCGGTGGAGTCAAAAGAGCTTTTAAACATCAAAGAAATATAAAAGAGCTATATTCACAAATATAGCTCTCTCTTATTTTGCGTACTGCTCTATAAACGCCTTAAAACCTTCTGCGTTCATTCCTCCAAGCTTCATGCCTAATATTTTTCCTTCGCTATCAACTACATAGCTTGTTGGAAATCCTCTAAGTGTTGATATCAATTTTTCTCAAGATTAGAATCAGGAATAATCATCTTGTATTTTAGGCTATCAAGTTCAATAAGTTCCTTTGCTGTATCCTTAGCATCATTACCATCAGCTACTATACCAACAACTCCTATTCCCTTATCCTTAAGTTCCGAATAAACCTTCTGAATCTCTGGAAGCTCATTTACACAAGGTCCACACCATGTTGCCCAAACATTTACAAGAGTTACTTTATTCTCCTTAAAAATGCTGTTATCAATTTTGTTTCCCTCTATATCTTCAGCTGAGAAATCAGGAATGCTCTGTAGCTCACCCTGCGATACCTGACTTCTGCCATCCTTGCTATTATCTCCTGTAGTGTAACCACCATCACTGTTTCCACAGGCTGCCAAAGCTGTCGAGATTACTAGTGTAGCTAAAAGCACTAAAAACCTTTTTCTTATTCATCAATATACCTTAGCGCAGCATCTGCTGCTCCCTTTCCTCTTTTTATTACCTTTACCCCATATTATGAGCTTTTCTCACTTTTTATTTACAAAAACTTCCTTTTGTCTTTAGCCCTATAAGTGAATCAAGCGCTCCGTGATTGCATGCCTTGATGCAGGCGCCGCACCTGATGCACTCTGCTGAATTAAGCTTATTTCTCACATCTATATCCATCTTACAGCTCTTTTCGCAGAGACCTGAGTCTACACATTTTGATTTCTCAAATTCAAGTCTGAATATGCCTAGCTTGTTGAACAAGCCGTAAATCGCACCAAGCGGACAAAAGATACTTGCAAAAACGGACGATAAACAAATATTGATGATAGAACTACAACTATCAAAATAGATAGCTTTATAAAGAAAATATGCCCTATGGTTTCTCTCAAAAACGGATTCTTTGCAAGGAGCGGAAAAGCTGCCTCTATTGTTCCAGCAGGGACATAGATACTTGCAGAAATACGGTGGAGCTATTCCAATCCTATTTGTCAGAAACATCGGAAGCGCGATTACCATTACAATCAAAACCACATATTTAAGGTATCTAAGTTTGGAATCAACTGCCTTACTCAGCTTTAAACTTTGGTGTTGGAATCTTAAAAAGTAGATCCTCACTAGTCCAAAGACACATAGAAAACCACATACCAGTCTGCCCAAAAGCGTGCCAAATAGCATCAAAAGTCCCATAACATAAAAGTGAGACCGTATACTTTTGGCGAGCCTATAATGGCCTGAAGAGAGCCTATAGGACAGGCACCCACACTTTCAGGGCAAGAGTAGAGTTTAGCCCCGGAACACTAAACAGCCTTACTGCTTCCATTATATATTCTTCCATCTAAAAATCCCTTAAAATGTGGATTTGCCATAGCAGCAAACAAATTGAAGCAGAGTTCTTTTGGTTTCAGACCTTCCTACTCTGCCTTTTGAAAAAGTAATTTACCCTATTAAAAAGTCTCATTATCCAATACCTATGCATTCAAGAACATATCTGTCCGCCTTTTTGTAAAACTGAAAGATGCTCATCGCGCATCACACCTGCATATATCATAGCAAGTGAACAACACACAAGAAGCGAACTTATAATCAAATTCTTATGTTTCTTCATCCTAATTTTTCCTTTATATCTGCCGTGCTGAAAGCAATCACCTTGGAAAGCTCATCTAGGCTCATCTCTACTTGATACCCAATTTTGCCAGCACTGAAAACTATCTTCTCACATCCAAGTGCACTTTCATCTATGACAGTTTTGAAAAATTTCTTCATTCCTATAGGCGAGCAGCCCCCATGAATATATCCTGTTAGCGGAAGTAATTCCTTTGATTTAATCATAGAAACGCTCTTTTCGCCTACTGCATGTGCTGCCTTCTTGAGGTCTAGCTCTGAAGCTACAGGTATAACAAAGACATAATGCTCCTTGCTTTTTCCTTCAGTTACAAGAGTCTTGAAAACAAAATCAGGGTTCTGCCCTAGTACCTCAGCGACTTCAACTCCACTTACAGCTCCAGTTCCCTCATAGCTGTGACTGATATAATCTATCTTCTTTTGGTCGAGAATTCTCATCACATTAGTCTTTTTCGTGTTTCTTCATGATATCCTCCTCTTGAATCTAATTACCCAACAAATATAAAAGTTAACTTAAACAAACACATAGTTTACAAGTATCACATAAGTCCCTGTTCCAAACACTATCGCTAGCAAGCTGTTCTTCTTCCAAAAGCTGCATTGCCACGGTTACAAGCATAGCTATTAGCTCAGGAATTCCATGGAATGGTCCCATTATTTTCGTCTCTTTAAGACAGTAGACCACCATCATTCCCATTATCGCATAAAGGCAGATACTTGCCAAGATACTCAACGAGTACAGGTGTGTCCTTGCCCTGAAAACCAGAAACGGAAATACTCTTAGAAATAAAAAGTGCAAAGGCCATAACGGATACAAGTGCCCTAGTGAATAAAGATCGATGTTCATCTATCCACCGCCTTCCCGCTATCAAAGCTGCAACTGAAATAAGTAATGCAGGAAGAAGGAAGTTCTCCCTCCCAAATACGCATAGACAGACAATTGTAATCGTAACACCTAAAAATCGCAGGAAGATGATTTTTGCAACCTCTCCACTGATCGACAAAAATAGATATAATCAAAGCTGTCAGCGCAAAGTCAACACCCTTAAGCTCAAGCTTAAAACCAGTATTTATCATGGTGCCTACTGCACATCCAAATATCCAATAAATGTGATTTAAAAGCGATACTGAAAAAAATAATAGTTATGAGGGCTTCATCCCATGCGGAACCGTGCTTGAGCACAAAATCGCAAAGGTCTCATCCGTAATAGATTAGATATGGCTTCTTCCATCCACTCCCGTGTATTTGTCAATCAAAAGCCGTAAAACAGATATCTTGCATTGATAGCAAGAGACATAGATGAGAGAGTCAAAATAGAAGCACCGCTAACCATAAGAGCCAACACCTACATACTGCATGGTCCTATGAAAATACAACAAGGCACATCAAAATAGCCCATCCAACGCCGTATCCGGCTTGATTGAGCATAATTCCAAAAGCCTATTCCCAAAACCACATAACCTGTCATTATCGGTAATGTGCGCAGTAAAGATGTCTTAAAAAGCTTCCCTACTCGTGCTTATATCGTATCATCAAAACTATAAAAACAAGGATTCTAAAACATACTCTGTAAAATTAGAAAAAGTTCAAAGAATAAACAGAGCCAGCTCAATGATTCGGAATTTGGCTATAATTCACTTTGCTATCTGGCTTAAATAGCTTGGCATTACATCATGCCCATGCCACCCATACTGGTGCCATAGCTGCGGGATCGTTTATCCTCCTTGATATCTACAATACCAGCCTCTGCTGTGAGAAGCATAGCTGAAGCTGAAGCAGCATTCTGAAGTGCAGATCTTTGTACCTTTAGCTGGGTCGACGATTCCATCTGCAATCATATCCACATACTTCTCCAGTAGCTGCGTTCAAATCCTACGCCTACCTTCTCAGCCATTACAGCTGCGATAACTACGCTGCCCTCAGCCAACGTTCTCAGCAATCTGTCTAACAGGTTCCTCAAGAGCTCTTACAATAATTCCTCGCACCTGTTCTCTCGTCGCCCTCTAGTGTCTCCAGCATATTCACGAACTGCTGGAATTGTGTCTGCAAGTGCAGTACCACCACCAGCTACGATACCTTCTTCAACAGCAGCCTTAGTTGCGTTAAGCGCATCTTCGATTCTGGCTTTCTTTCCTTTAGCTCTGTCTCTGTAGCTGCACCAACCTTAACAACTGCACACCACCTGAGAGCTTAGCAAGTCTCTCCTGTAGCTTCTCCTTATCGAATTCTGAATCGCTCTCCTCGATAAGCTTCTTGATTGATGTAATACGAGCTGCGATTTCTTCCTTATCGCCGTTACCTCCAACGATAACTGTCTTATCCTTATCAACCTTTACAGTTGTTGCTGTTCCAAGAAGGTCAAGTGTAGCCTCCTTAAGGTCATAACCAACCTCTTCACTTACAACTGTACCGCCTGTTAGGATAGCGATATCCTCCATCATAGCCTTTTCTTCTGTCACCGAAGCCTGGTGCCTTAACTGCAAGCACATCGATGATTCCCTTGAGCTTGTTGATAACTAGTGTTGCAAGAGCCTCGCCCTCAACGTCCTCAGCTATAATCATAAGCTTTCTTCCCTGCTTAACTACCTGCTCTAGCAGTGGAAGTAGTTCCTGGATATTTGAAATCTTCTTATCTGTAAGAAGGATATAAGGGTTCTCGATTACAGCCTCCATCTTGTCTGAGTCTGTAACCATGTAAGCTGATAGATATCCTCTATCAAACTGCATACCTTCTACAACGTCAAGGCTAGTTCCAAGTGATCTTGACTCCTCAACTGTGATAACGCCGTCCTTGCCAACCTTCTCCATAGCTTCTGCAATAAGGTCACCGATTTTCTCATCAGCAGCTGAAACTGAGGCTACCTGAGCTATGCTCTCCTTAGTCTCAACCTTCTTTGCATTAGCCTCGATATTCTCAACAGCCTTTGCAACTGCACCCTCGATTCCCTTTCTTAGGACCATTGGGTTTGCACCTGCTGCTACATTCTTGAATCCTTCTCTAATAATGATCGCGCTAGAAGAGTAGCTGTAGTTGTTCCGTCACCAGCAATATCGTTTGTCTTAGTAGCGACTTCCCTTAACTAGTTGAGCACCCATGTTCTCTGTGCCATCCTCTAGGTCTATATCTCTTGCAATTGTTACACCATCATTTGTAATGAGCGGTGAACCAAAGGACTTGTTAATAAGAACGTTTCTGCCCTTAGGTCCTAGTGTAATCTTAACTGTGTTTGCTAATTTATCAACGCCAGCCTGAAGTTTTTCTTCTGACCTCTTCACCATAAAAATATCCTTTGCCATATTCTACTCCCTATACTTATCAATTATTTTACGATTGCTAAAATGTCTGACTGGTTCATAAGAGTGTACTCTTGACCATCAAACTTAACATCTGTACCTGCATACTTCGCAAAGATAACTTTATCTCCAGCCTTAAGTTCCATTGGCTCATCCTTGGTTCAGGATACCCTCTAAAACCTCAGCCATCTGTGGCTGCTCCTTAGCTGCGCTTGTCAAAATGATTCCACCTGATGTCTTCTCCTCTGCCTCGAGCTTCTTAATCAAAACTCTTGTGCCTAGTGGCTTAATTCCTACACTCATCACTTACCTCCTGTATTTATGTAAAATCTAAGGTTTTATTCAATCTTTGCACTTGAACCGTCAGAGTGCTAACTGTAGTTTTGATTGTGTGACTTTCCCCATATAATGTCACAATGATTTTTGGTATTTTTAAGCTTAAATACTGCAATTGCACTACATTTAAGTATACGAATTTGATAGTCTCTAATGCTCCTTCGCGTCCAGTTTCTGGATGTAATAAAACAGGTATTGCTGTGCAAAGACGGATAGCAAACTCTCCCTGCAAGCCTCCGCTGCTGATATTGTCTTTCCTCAGTCCATAGAAAGCCGCATAACTCTCTTAACCCATACATCTATAGGAAGCTGTCGAGTTTCATTCATTCAAGCTCCTATACAGTTTGCAACACCAGGTCCAACACCACATAGCTCTCACTAAGCTGCTCAAAAGTTAGTAGGTAGTCCTTTTTCATACAGTCTTTGCACTCTCAATCAAATATCTTGATCTATACCTAACTTTATGTTAGCAAGATCGTCCTGAGTCAATGAAGCAAGTTTTTCAGGACTTGGAATCGCGTAGTTTTCTAACTTTGCTACTCTTTCAGTATCATCATTTTAACCAAGATGTATCATCAGCCTCAATTCTCTCACCGAACTCTCTTGAAAGATTTTCTATGCATCCTTTGATTCTTGGAATATTGTTATTCTGCGAAATTATAAAAGAAACTATAGTCTCCCAAAGCTCTTGCTTTAAAATTCTAATTCCTGCTCCATAGCTTATTGCATCGCGAATGACTTCATCATTCTTTGATAGAGTAGATTTTATTTCTCCGTAGTCCCTCTCTAAATCAAGATAAGGAATCCAGATTTTTTCTAGGTCGTCATCTGCATGCTCACCTAGGTTTGTTATCTTCAGCTTTCCATCAAATTTTGATGAACCTTCCTTAAAGTTCATATTAACTATGCGCCCATGCGCTGTGCCTGTATACGAGCCATCTGCCTGTTTTCTCCATCTGAAGCACTGCCCACAGTCAAATATGTGGTCCAGATCAAAATCCCGTACCTCTATATCAAAACTTTTCATATATGTCTCCCTAAACTACCTCATTAACTTCTACATCTGCTCTAACTACGTTGAAAAGCTGTCATCGCTTCCACCCTTTGACGAGATTCTTTTTGGTATCTTCTCGCCATATCAAAGACAGACATTCCGCTCTGCACCTTGATTGAAGCTAGTCAAGCTCAAATTATCCAGCTCGGTATTTTTCAAATACCCAGTCAACCGAAGCACTCCGTCTGTGGCTGAGACCAACACACTCTGCAATATCTGTTAGAACTTTATCTGAGATAAAAAAATCACCTAGATAGCTAAATGTGGGTCTTACTACTGACTTATTTACGAGCTTACCCTCGCCCATACGGCTTCCCGGGGCGAACTTTTCGGTCGCGCCTTTTGCACTTCTCCAAAGTTTCATAGGATCTAGGAAGTAGCCTGCAAAAGTCTCTTTTTAAGCTGAAGGGTAGGTACAGGAATTACATGCTTTCCTTCAACAAGCCTCTGCTTCTGTGCAGTCTTTCTCTCATCCGCTGTCGTGATATCCTCTATATATATTCTCTCGCTGACTTCTGGAAGCTCAAGCCTTGTAGCAATCTTATCTACCATATTGTCTGAAGTTCCTAGTATCAAAAATATTCTTAGGCGAGATTTTTTATCTTTTTCTTTGTTTCTTCAGTACTTTTCATCGTTCTTAAAAAGAGCAGTCTTAATAGCGCCAACCCTTGTACTCGGCGCTTTGCAGACACACCACAAACGACGCTATCATTGTAAATGAACAGCCCGTCATCTATTATTGCGGAGATTCCCTTTTCCATGCACAGAGCCTGTGCCTGATAGGATTTTTCCTGTTCCACTTTTTCCTGTCAAAGAATAAACTTTCATCTTTACTTATTTATGTCCTTCTGTTATAATACTTATGAATTGTAGAGATATTTAAGGAGGATTTAATAATGGCTTACAAAATTTCAGATGCTTGCATCAGCTGTGGTGCTTGTGCAGCAGATTGCCCAGTAGAAGCTATCACAGAAGGCAGCAGCCAGTACGAGATCGATGGAGATAAGTGCATCGATTGCGGAACATGCGCTGAGGTTTGCCCTGTAGACGCTCCAGCTGCTGAGTAGTTACCGCAATCCAAAATGAGGTTGTCTTACGACAACCTCTATTTTTTTACTTATTATTCTTGCTAGCTTCCTTTGCTTCCTTCTTCTTGATATCGTTCATATGATATGCTAGAGAATGAAGGCTGTCTGAAAGCTGCACGTTCTCTACTGCAACGTGTCTTGGCACCTCAATATCGATGCGCGCAAAATTCCAAATTCCGCTAACACCAGCAAAAGTAAGCTTTATCTGCAACCTCCTGAGCGTTCTCACGGTTTACACAGATAATTCCTATATCTATACTTTCCTTTTCGACAAACTCAACTATATTTTCATAGTCGTATATTTCTGTCCCATCAAGTTCATCTTCCAATCAGCTCTTTGCGTACCTCAAATACTCCGCAAAGTTTGAAACCTCGCCTGAATGTATGCGTATACTTAGTAATCGCATTGCCCAGGTTACCAGCACCTATGATAACCATGCGGTACTCCTTATCAAGTCCCAAAATGGCATCTATTTCGCTTCTTAGCACCTCTATGCTATATCCGTAGCCTTGCTGACCAAACCCGCCAAAATTGTTCAAATCCTGCCTTATCTGTGAGGCAGTATAGCCGATGAGGATTACTGAATTCCTTGGATGAGATTTTCTCTACACCCTTCTTCTCCAGTTCGATAAGATATCTTCTATATCGCGGTAATCTGTTGATAACTGCATTTGAAATCTTTGCGTTCTTCATGGACAATCCTTTCTACATAACTTAAAAGCCTAGCCTTGTTTAGCTACCCGCCTTAAGTGGCGGGTAAAAATACTCTGTCTGTTCTTCTACGTATCTTACTAGATCACCGACTACCTGGAACTTCTCCCTGCCTCTTCGTCAGAATTTCGATTCCGTATTCTTCCTCGATAGCCATTATAATTTCTACTGCATCAAGAGAATCAGCCTCAAGGTCCTTCATCAAATTTGTATCCATTGCTACCATTGATTCATCTACACTTAGCTGATCTACGATTATGTCTCTTACCTTGTCAAAAACCATTGTTACCCTCCGATTGATATAATTATAATATAAAATTTCCACTTTGCCAAATCACAAAAATTTATTATAGCTTGCACTCTATCCCAATGCAACACATTTTTAGTTTTTATATTTCTATTATATGTAGCTTTTTACCTATGCTTTAAATACTCGAGATTTTATAAGCTCAGCCCACTTGTCATATGTATCGTCAAGCTCTGTCTTCATGTCGCTAAGCTTCTTGCTCATTTCAGCTAGCTTTACATGGTCACTGAGGTATTCAGGCTCGCACATCTTCGCTTCCATATCCGAAATACGGGCTTCTAGAGTCTCTATCAGATTCTCTAATCTTTCCTTTTTCCCTAGCTCTACGCCTATCTTCGGCTTCCTTCTTCTTCTTTAGCTCGCGCTCCTGTGCAGAGCTCAAAGTACCTGACTTTGCAACTCTTTCTTCATCGCTGTTAAGTATGTTTCTTAGATACGCCTTTGATGACTCAATCTCAGCCTTTTTCTCCATATAGTAGTCGTACTTGCCAAGATAGTTTTTGATGCCATTTGGCTCTAGTTCAAAGATTCTATCAGGAATTCTATTTAGAAAATATCTGTCGTGAGTTACCGTAATAACCGTTCCAGGATAGTCCATCAAAGCCTCCTCGAAGGCCTCTTTAGACTCTATATCAAGATGGTTTGTCGGTTCGTCAAGGAGCAGAAGATTTGATCCTGAAAGCATGAGTTTTAGCAGCGCTAGTCTTGCCTTCTCACCACCAGAAAGCGAGCCTACATTTCTAAAAACCATATCATCGGTAATATAGGAATCTTCCGAGAAGACCCTCTGACCTCACCATCCGTATATCCCCTGAATGTATTGTGAATTTCATCCATCACAGTGAGACTATCATCAAGAAGCTGCTGGCCTTGGTCGTAGTAGCCTATTTCAACGTTATGGCCTATCTTAAGGAATCCGTCTTTTGGTGTAAGCTCCTCCATTATTATTTTTGAAGTGTTGATTTTTCCAACACCGTTAGCTCCAACCACGCAGATTTTTCTCACCACGCTTAACATCAAAAGTCTAGCATGTTCAAAAAGCCTTCTATTGTCATATCCTGCGGCTAAATTTTCTGCCAAAGAGAACATCGTTACCACTTTTTCAGGTTTTGATTGAAATCGACCTTAATTGGCTTTCTTTTTCGCTCTCAGGTCTATCTAATAGTTCAAGATGAGCGAGTCTTTTTCTCTTGAAGCAGCTCTCTTTGCTAATTTCTCAGTACCGCGCTCCTTAAATCTTCTAATTAAAATCCTCTTCTCGTTTTATCTTTGTCTGCTGGTTCTCATAAGCCTTGAGCTGAGCATCTCTTGCCGCATGCTTTTTGACCATGTACTCAGAGTAATTACCGCTATAGCAATCTATATGATGATTGTGAATCTCAAATATATGATTTACTGTCTGATCTAGGAAGTATCTGTCATGGGATATGACAACTATAGTTCCCTTATACGCCTTTAAATACTGCTCTAGCCACTTTAGTGTTCCAATGTCTAAGTGGTTTGTTGGCTCATCGAGAAAAAAAGTATATCAGGCTTTCTAAGCAACAGGCATGCGAGCGCAAGCCTTGTTCTCTCACCGCCAGAAAGCGAGCCAGTACTTTGATTATAATATTCTTCACCAAAAGCCATGCTCGTAAGTACACCTGAGATTTCGCTCTTATATGTGTAGCCACCTTTGATTTCAAACTCGTGCTGAAGTGCGTTAAGTCTGTTCCAAAGAGGCTTTGCTGCATCGGGATTTGTTTCCTTAGCAATCTCTTCGTTCAAGTGTAGAATTTCTTCTTCCATAGCAACCATATCGGTGAAGATATTATTTACTTCCTCTATAACTGTGAGGTCATCATCAAAGTTATCTCTCTGCCTGAGATAACCGATTGTAGTATCCTTTCCGACAAAGCAGTTTCCTGAATCAGCCTTCATCTGGCCTGAAATTATGTTAAGCAGAGTCGACTTTCCGGCGCCATTTGCACCAACAATTCCGACCCCTGTCTCCCTGCGTTTATATGAAATGAAATGTTCTCTAATATTACTTCTGTTCCGTAGCTCTTACAAATATCAGAAGCCGATAATATTATCATCTTTCCTCCAAATTTTTAGAAAGGCAGGGTTTGCTGTAGCATCTAGGCGAAGTGAATCTGCTCCGCACTTTAGGTACTTATAGTAGCCTGCGCATGCTATCATAGCTGCATTATCTGTACAAAGCTTCTTTTCTGGAAGGAAAAGTTCAATTCCTTCTTCCTCGCAGCGCTTTGCCACCGCCTCCCTTATTCTACTGTTTGCTGCAACACCACCTGCAAAGCACAAGTCCTCCCATCACCGTACTGCCTAACCGCCTGCATGCTCTTATCAACAAGCACATCTACGATAGCTTCCTGAAAACCTGCTGCGATATTGCTTATATCTAGTTCTCTATTTGCTTGTCTTTCTGTATTTACGTAGTTTAGCACAGCAGTTTTGATACCGCTGAAGCTAAAATCAAGACTATCTTTATCTAGGTATACCCTTTTAAAGTGGATTGCCTCAGGATCCCCTTCCTTAGCTAAATTATCGATTTTAGGACCTCCAGGATAACCAAGTCCAATTACTCTTGCAACCTTATCATATGCTTCTCCAACAGCATCATCTCTCGTACTACCTATAACCTCAAAGCTTGTGTAGTCCTTTACATTTATCAAGTTAGTATGTCCACCTGAGATAACAAGACTAACAAAAGGAGGCTCAAGCTCTGGATAACTTATATAGTTACTGCTGATATGCCCATGCATGTGATTAACTCCTACAAGAGGGATATCGTTAGCAAGTGCAAGTGCCTTGGCTGCTGCAACGCCTATAACCAGCGCTCCTATAAGACCAGGGCCATAGGTTACAGCTATCAAATCTATATCAGAAATCGTAACGCCTGCATCATCAAGTGCCTTTGCAATAACACTATTTATGTTCATCAAATGCTGTCGTGAGGCAATCTCTGGAACAACACCACCGTAGAGCTTATGAGTCTCTATCTGAGTGCTGATTACATTTGATAGAAGTTCTCTACCATTTGCAAGCACTGCCGCAGCCGTCTCATCACAACTTGATTCTATGGATAATGTCAGAAAATTTATCGCCCTTACATCTAATATCCCTAGGCATCTACTTCCTCCAAATTCATAAGCACCGCATCCTCTATAGGCGTAGCATAGTATCCCTTCCTGATTCCTACGCTGGAAAACCCTGCACTCTTATAAAGTGCTTGTGCTGCTATATTGCTCTCCCTGACCTCTAGATACCAGCTTTTGATACCCTGCTCTCTCGTAAGCTTAAGAACATGGTTTAAAATAGCCTTTCCAATACCAAGTTTTTCTTTTCTCCAGGCAAAACAGCAACCTTATTTATCTGGCACTCATCAAGCAGAGTCCAGATTCCTATATATCCGACTATGTTATCTTCTCCATCACAAGCGATAAAAATTTCGCCAGCTTATTTTCATAAATCTCTTGCTCTATGGCATCAAAACTCCAAGGCACGCTAAAGCATGAATTCTCTATTCTTGCGATATCATCTATATCCCTTTGATTTGCTGTTCTGATAATCAATTCTTATATCGCTCCATCTTTCTTGCCATCTCTTCTGCAAGTCTTCCATCCTTTAGCTTTTTGTTCAGCCTCAGGAAGCCTCATGTACTCTGGCTCAAGCTGATCAAAAATCCAAAAGTTCTCCATCCTCAAGCTTTTAGACATGCGTATCTGCAGACCATATCAGCGCTTTGATTCATCTCATCTACCTCTGCGATATTCATACCGCTAAGTCTATCCGCATAGCTATGACTCCATCTCCATACCATTTGATATCATCATATTCCTCTGCTACTTCTAGCACCTCGTCTAGCATATATGGTCCTGGAGCGAGAATTTCACTCCGTCATTTCCATAAATCGCACCGTAGACTTGACCTCGTCTAGCATTGTATATTACTGCGACCTTATTATCGCTATCTGCCTTCTCCTCGAAAATCTCCAGTGAGTTAACAGATATACACTTTTTGCCTAGAGTCTGTGCTAGAGTTTTCGCAGTGGCAAGCCCTATTCTGATTCCCGTAAAGGAACCAGGTCCAACTGATACCGCAATTGCATCAAGCTCATTTAGAGAAATTCCAAGCTCATCTACCAGTTCCTTAATCATAGGCACAAGCTCGCGCAGATGACTCATACTATCTGTAGTCACTCTGTTAACAGTCTTTCCGTTCTCATCAATGATGGCGACTGAACCGACTTTTCCCGTTGTCTCTATGCCTAAAATGAACATTTGCAAACCCTTTCTCCTTCGGCTTTTACCATACTCTAAAAATATGTACTTTGTGTTCTCTGGTAGAGCCCCTCTATGATGTCAGCCCATTCTATAACGCAGATGCCACCTCTATCAAAGTACTCCTCAAGCCCGGCTTCAAAGGCCTCGTCCTCTCCACTAAGCCTATACACATCAAAATGAAATAGAGGAAGTCTTCCACTAAAATACTCGCTCACAATAGTAAAAGTAGGGGCTTGTAATCATCTCCTCGATGCCAAGCCCCTTTGCTATTGATTTCGTTAAAGTTGTCTTTCCTGTGCCGAGGTCACCGATAAGAGCAAGAACATCACCGGCCTCTAGCTTCTCAGCTAGGGAGCGTCCAAACTCCTCAGTTTCCCTTTCCCCACGAATTACATATTCCATCAAATCGAAAAATCCTTCTGTGAAAGCTTATATATAGCTTTTGCATAAATCTTAGTCATTGTCTCAAATCTATCAAGAGCAAGCCTCTCATCTCTCTGATGCATTACATCTGGATCTCCTGGGAACAAAGCTCCAAAGGCTACATGATTCTTCATCGAGCGCGCATATGTACCCCCACCTATGGTCATAGGAGGAGTGTCCATATCCCCAGTAAATTCCTGATATACCTCCATAAAGGTCTTAATCATTGGAGTATCAACATCAAAGAAGATAGGATCCTGTGAACTCTTCTTCACAAGACCGATATCATATTTTTCTATAGTCTCTGTAATACCCTTGTAAACAGCATCCTCTGTGCACCTAACTGGATATCTTACGTTTATTGTGAGGCTCAAAGCCTTCCTATCAAAGCTTAAAACTCCGACATTGAATGTGAGAGCTCCCGATACATCATCGCTCATCTCACATCCCATTCTCTCTCCACCTAGGTCAAAACCTATGTGGTCGTTATAGAATCGATGATATCATTAACCTGTTCATCAGCGAAATTAAGTCCTCCGAGGAAATCCATCAAAATGGAAATAGCATTTAGCCCCTTAGATGGTGAAGCGCCGTGGGCAGACTTACCCTCTACACTTATCTCAAGGCTTTTTACCTACGCCCTTGCAGTTAATCTTAACTGGGATTCCATTTATCTCCTTGTGAGCATCTCTATATTCTGCTACCTTGTCCTTGATTGTATCGTAAACAGCTGCATCCTGTGAATTGACTACTGCACGAGCTTTTTCTGCAACCATGTTTGATGCTGCTCCGCCCTCAAGACTTCTTAGCTGAAGCCCCTTAGCATTGCGCTCAGCGAACTTCTTTACAAGGTCAAATGACAATATTCCTTTCTCGCCATGAACGACTGGGAAGTCTCCATCGGGAGTAAATCCGTAGTCAGCTGGTCCAACCTTCTCTAGATATTTGTCCATACCTATCCAGTTGGTCTCCTCATCTAGACCTAGAATAAGTCTAATTCTCGCACCAGGCTCGTATCCAGCCTTCTTAAGTGCTCTCATTGCAAACAGCGCTGCAACAACAGGTCCCTTGTCATCGGTAGTTCCTCTGCCGTATATATATCCATCCGCAACATCACCGCTGTAAGGAGCAAGCTCCATCCATCGCCTGCTGGTACAACGTCAAGATGCCCTAGGATACCCATTATCTTGCCCTCATTTCCAAACTCAGCATGAGCTCCGTAATTGTCAGCATTATGAGTTCTAAAGCCCATATCCTCGCATGCCTTAAGCACTAGCTCAAGAGCATCCTGAACACCCTGTCCAAAAGGATATACGCTTCCGTCAGCTGCTGTTACTGCATCGCTACCTTCGCTATTTATCCTGATCAAATCCTGTAAAAACTGGATTTGTTCAGGCATATCATCTTCGATTATCTTGATATAATCCTGCATTTGTCTTCTCCTAATCAAATTGGTGTGGCATACGTCCCCTGCTAATGTATCTGCACATTAGTCAATAGCCACTACTCCCTTAACCTCAGGTATGCTGCTCATCAAAAACCTGCTGCACTATATTTGAAAGTGTCATTCTTGCACCAGGACATCCTGCACAGTGGCCCTTAAGTCTAACCTGTACTACATTGTCCTCTGTAATTCCTGCAAGCTCGATATCTCCGCCATCTCTCTGTAAAATTGGTCTAATCTGAGCAAGTGCTGCTTCTACCTTCTTTTTCCATGCTGTACCTCTTTCTATATTAAATGTGCAATATGTTAAATTTACTTATAAAAAGTCAACTAATATTATACTATACTTACTCGCAAGAAATGGAGATACTTGCAAGTTCTGCTATTTTGAAAGCAACTAAGATAGACTTGTCATATAGATGAATATCCTATCTGTGCAAGCCTATCTAATATAAATGTTTATGCTTTTTATTTATAGTTTGCTTAAACGAAATACAATCTATCCAATCTTCCATCCGATTGCCTCTCTTCTTGAGTCAACGAATCTCTGGTAGATTCCGTCCTGCATAATAAGTTCATCATGGGTTCCATGCTGTTCAATTTTTCCCTTTATTTATAACAAATATTTGATCTGCTTTCCTCACTGTTTTCAAGCGATGTGCAATCATTAAAAACGGTCTTTTCTTTTGTCAGTTCTTGAATGGCTTCCATAAGATCCCTTTCATTTTCTGGATCTACATTAGCAGTCGCTTCGTCGAGTATGATAATAGGTGCATCCTTCATAATTGCTCTGGCAATTGAGATACGCTGCTTTTCTCCCCTGAGAGCGAAGCACCATTTTCTCCAATAACCGTATTATATCCATCTGGCAGAGCCATAATAAAATCGTGGCAACAAGCTTTCTTTGCGCCATAATTACATCATCCATTGGTGTATTTGGCTGTCCAAAGCGAATGTTATTCGCAATTGTATCATGGAATAGATATACATTTTTGGAATACAAAACTAAAAATTTTTGCATCAAAGCGTCCATCGAATAATCTTTAACGTTCTTTTCGTCGAGAGATATCATGCCTTTATCAACATCCCAAAAGCGAGCAATCAAGTGGCAAAGTGTAGTCTTTACCTCCACCGGATGGTCCCACGAAAGCTACTGTAGTTTTTTCGGGTATTATCAAAGAAACATTATCAATAATTTTCTTCTTGTCATAAGCAAAATCAACACTGGATATTTCGATGTTGTCTGTTTTTGTGATATATTCTTCGCCAGATATATCCATTGGCTCAATACTCAAGGTTTCCTTTGCTCGTTCTACACACATATCTACCACTCGTAGAAGAGCAGAATATGCTCCCATCGTTTCAAGACCTGAAAATACTATAAACGACATAATCATCATTATAATCGCTGTAAGTAGTTCCATGGACCCATTAAGATAAAAAAAGCCAATTGAGGAAATCAAAAATAACAACTCCTGTGAGTTTCATCACAATGTTTTGAAACGGAATATACCTGTTACAAATCATCTCAAACTTAGTAGTCGTATCACCGGCCGTACGGATTGTATCGTCCAGTTTGTTTCTCCATGATGAAACCATATTGTAAGCTTTTACTTCTGGCATACCTTGAATATATTCTAGTACCCTGATATCACTTCTGTATCAACTGATATCTTTTTTATAGCAGTGTCTACATTTGCTTTTCGCATTGCACGGTTTATTAAAGAAAATATTAAAACCCCTACAAGACAAATTATTCCTATTCTCCAATCAAATGCGAGGATCATCAAAACGATAATTGCTGTATTAAGAATTCCTTGAGTTGTAAGCATTACTACACGTGTAGCAACATCGCCTAGTTGTTCCATTACATTAGTGGTAATTGTAGTTATTTGACCTAGACTATTTTCATTAAAGTACCCCATTGGTAAATATCTCAAATGCTCAGCTATTTCAATCCTTTTGTCGGCACACTCCCTATACCCCGCCTTACACTGCAACATGGTGGATATGCCCCTCAGAAATGATTCAAGAATTACAGAAATGAGCAATATGCTAAATCCCCCAAGAAGCCTATCTCCAGATATACTATTTGAAAGAAGTCCATCCATAACAAGATAAATTGCTGAAATTTACTTGCTTCACAAATAACAATTAAAACTCCAATTACAAGCGTATAATAAAACATGCGTCGATTTTCTTTTGCACAGAAATTAAAGAACTTTTTGAGTGTGGTAATCATGCAAGCGCACCCCTTCCGATTCATATATGTCTTTCGCATAAATATGAGCCTCCCACATATTTTTGTAAAGATTACTGGAATTAGAAGCTCAGTATGGGTTCCTTTTGCCTCAATATTACCATCCTTTATCACAACAATCTGGTCGGCATTAGTTATCGTAGAAAAGTCTATGCGCTATCACAATAAGTGTCTTTTCTTTAGATAGTTCCGAAACAGACCTCTGAATAACAGCTTCATTCTCAGGGTCAGTGTAAGCTGTCGCTTCATCAAGAATTAAAATTGGTGCATTCTTTAGCATTGCTCTAGCAATAGAAAATACGTTGTCGTTCTCCCCACTAAGATGAGCCCCACTGCCTCCGACAATTGTATCAAAACCATTCTCTAAGTCCATGATGAAATCATAACAGCCACTTTTTCGTGCAATATTTTCAACATCTTCGTTTGACGCAGACGGTTTACCCATGCGAATATTTTCTCTTATAGAAGTATTAAACAGAAAAACTATCTTGTGAAACATATGCTATTTGCTCATTGTAGTCAGATAGTGATATATCACGAATGTCAACTCCGCCGATTTTGATATTTCCGTCATGTACATCCCACAATGATGCTACGAGGCGCGCTACAGTTGACTTTTCCACTGCCAGAAGGCCCTACAAGCGCTGTCACACTTCCGTTTGGTATATTTAGATTGAAATTATGAAGTACTTCTTTTCACCATATCCAGCAAACATTATTAAGTGTAATATCATGAGTCATAGGCAAATTTTTACTTGTTTCTAGGCGTTTCAGTTCCGTAAGGTTCAGTATATCATCAATCTCTTTGAAAATTGTAGATGCTTTTGTAATATCATCGCTATAGCTCATCACAGTAATGAGTGGTGTAATAAGCCCGCAGGACAGTATAACAATCATAATGTAGTCTGTAAGATTAAGTGAGCCATTCATCGTAAAAATTGCACCAATAGGTAAAACTGAAAGCAATGTTGCTGGAGCAATCACTATACCGATTGAGAAAGGAATAATGCAAGACCTCATCCATTCAATGAAACTGCTTGCATTTTTCCTTTGCAGCATCTACAAATCTCTCGTATGAGCTTTCCGCTTTTTCCAAAATGCCTTGATAACCTCAATACCACCTATATATTCTACTGCAGTATCATTTAAAATCTTTGTTTTGGTTTGCGTATTTTGAAACTGTTCATTGCTGTCTTTGAACATCCAAATAATTGCAATTGCCGCAATTGGAAGCGTAGCAAGTGACAAAAGTGCCATACGCCAGTCAATCGCCATGATATATATAAATAACATAATTGGTGCACATAGATTGGCTGTAAATTCTGGTATTACATGCGATAAAAATTGGTTCCATAGAATCAGTTCTCTCACAGATAATGTTTTTAATTCTCCGCTTGGCATCCCCTGTACTGTGCCAAGTGGAAGACGCGATAGCTTATCTATAAGCAAAATTCGCACATTGCTGATTAGCTTAAAGGTTGTACGATGGGAAGTATTTGTTGAAAGGGTATGAAATATCACTCTAAATATCCAAAAGCACGGCCATCAAAAATTCCTTCCATCAGATATATATTAAAGTTCCTTTCTCCTGAAAGAAGTTTCTTTACAATATCGCTCATTAAAATATATGGGATGAGAGAAAAAATTACACCAATTACAGCAAAGATAACGCTTTTTATATATGCGCTCTTGTACGTTCCTGCGAATTGAAAGATGTAATCCATAATTCCTTTTTTCTTTTCCATATATACATCACTCCTTTACTTAATGTCTCTGATTTCGATATTCATTTGGAGTCATCCCACATATTTTTTTGAAGACAGCTCCAAATTTTGCTTGGCTCTTATAACCTACCGCCATTGCAATATCTAATATACTCATATCTTCTTTTTCAGTTAAATATTCTTTTGGCTTTTTCGATACGATATTCCTTAAGCCACGTGTAGATTGGTTTTTCATATAGACTCTTGAAACAATCTTTAAGAGCTGTTTGGGAAATATCAAACCTCTCTGCTAGCCACTTAATTGTATATTCCTGATCTATGTTTTCGGAAATCAATTTCTGTACTGCTCGCGTTTTTTCTACCTTGTCTTTGTAGAAGTACGGACCTTCTTTTGTTATGTTATTTGCCTCAATTACAGACAAGCAAACTAATAATTCCAATACCTTGGTACGGAAATATGGGATTTTCGCACTATCTGGCACCATATACAAATCCGTAAAAAGACGTTTAAGGGTTTCTTCCTCATGTATGATGAAATAACCATCTTCTCCACAGAATTTCCTTCGTATATCTGTAAGGTCAATAGGAATACCTGCTGCATTCTCAGAAAGTGTTTTTTCTGCAATAGAATTTACAAATCCTATTGTAATCCCATGATAGTGATTAGTTGGAAAATAGTTCATTCCTTTATGATGAACACGGGAATCAATACAGATATTGCCAGGCTTTTTTATATAATACATACAGTTATCCGATTCCATCGTAAGACTGCCTTCGCGACAATAATCCACTGCAAACATCGTATCTGTAGCCTGATACATGGAATGATACTGCGACATATGAAAATCGTTATATATTAAAAATACACCGTCAAAGACACGGTAGATAATCATATCTCCCTCGCCTGTCTCATTTTTCCAAGCGAATTACAATGCAATCGTCTGTCTGAGCTAAAACTCTATATTCTCCAATAGTTCCAAAGCCATAAAAAGCATCTTGAAGTCCATCAGAAATAGTATTATCATTTTCTGTTTGTTCATCAAAGGCATGAATACCCCAAGCCATGCTATACCTCCTCCATATTAATAACATTATCACAGCAGCATTCTATGAATTCGCTGTCATGTGTTACTGTAATTATTGTTCGTCCTTCTTCTTTTAATTGATTCAAAATTATGTCCAACAGCATTCATCTGCAAACAATCTAAACCACTCGTTGGTTCATCTAAAAGAAGAACTGGCAGTTTCGATGCGATGGCACACGCTAGAGCGAGTCTCTGCTTTTTGACCTCCAGAAAGTGACATTGGGTGTCTGTCACAAAAGACCTCAAGTCCGACATCAGAGAGAATTTGTTTTGCTTCATCCTCATTTTCCTCTGGTTGACTAATCAATACTTCATCAAGAACTGACTCTGTAAAAAGCTGATGATTCACATCTTGCATGACCATAAATATTTCACCAACACGTTTTTTACAGGTATAAGATTTTCCATCCAAATACATAATGCCACTATTCTTTTCGTATACCACATATAGATTCCAAGAATGTGGTTTTTCCTGTACCATTCAGTACCAACAATAGCAGTTACTTTGTCTTTTGGGATTTTCATTTCTTTTATAGAGAAAACTCTGATGTTTTTTTGTCATATGAGATAGTTAAAAGTCTTTTAAGCAGGATAAAATCACCTGAACTTTGTATTAGCTTTTGACGATACTTATTGGTGCTATCCTTTTGAGGGATCGCATGCCAAACCGTTTTTGCATCATCCTCCGTGAAACTGATAAGTTCACTCTTTGGTATCTCCTTTTTAAAGAGCCATTTTCCAGAATGATAACCCTATCTGCCAAATCCCAAACGTAGTTAATTCGATGCTCAGCAATTAGAATTGTTTTCCCTACCTTTTTCCAACATTTGATCAATTCACGAAGATTTTCGGCTGCCTCGTAATCCAAATTTGCCGAGGGCTCATCTAGAAGGATAATTTCTGGTGCAAGAACATCAATTGAAGCACAGGCAATTTTTTGCTTTTCTCCACCGGAGAGTTCAAAAATATTTCGATCCATCAGCGGTTCTATTTGAAAAATCTCTTACAGTTCTACTAATGCGATCTAATATTTCCTTCTCTGAAATGCTAAATTCTCCAAACCGAATGCAAGTTCGCTCGTAGTATCAACATTGAAAAATTGTGAACGTGGATTTTGAAAAACTGTACCAATTATTCCAGCCCTATCTTCAATTCTGACTTCCTGCATATTCTTACTATCTATATATATGCCACCTTCGACTTTTCCACTATAAAACTCTGGTATTAATCCATTCAATAACCTCAAAAGAGTAGATTTTCCACATCCAGAAGTTCCTGTTATAAGAACGCATTCTCCTTTTTTTACAGTCAAAGAAAGATTACTAATACTCTTTATCTTTGGCGTTGCATCATAGTAAAAGCTGACATTATTAAATTCAATCATGCCAAGACCCCCAAAAAGCCAATAGATCAATGTTAAAACAACAAATAGAAAAATTACATAATCCGCCCATCCTAAACCGATCTGACAAATATTTGTGCGTTTCTTTTGCTTTCCGAGGCCTCTTGTAATGGCTGAAGCTGACAATTCTTCTCCTATCTTCGCCACGCATGTAATAATTGGAACAATTCGGTATTCCAACACTTTCTGAGCCTTACCTCCTCCAAACCTGATTCCTCGCATTTTCATGGCTGCACGGATTGAATTCCTTTCCTCACGAATGGTTGGAAAAAAAGGCGAAACATGACACACATAGGAATTGTTATTGCATCTGGCATATGTAGCTTCTCCATTGTTGCTTTAAACTCGCTAACTGTTGTTGTATTGATTACATATAGACCCATCATATAAGTAGGAAGAAATCGATTAACAAGCATAATGATAATTAACAGCATATTTGCCATGACACCCTTTTACATGTGGAAATGCAGTGCACTCTAAAAAGTAAATCGCGCTCAGAACAATTAGGGCCTAAAATACAAATTCTATATCTCTTCGCTGTAAGTAGTAGCAAGAATGGAAGGAAGGCAAAGGCAACTCGAAACCAAAACAATCTACTTCCCCAGCTGTCGATAAAACAAGAACTGATTCTACAAGAATAAGAAGTAGTTTTGTCCTAGGATCAAGTAAACTCTTTTTTCTATGGGATGTCCATGTAGCTTCAATCATGCAATTCCTGCCCTCTCAAAATGCTTTTTCAACAAAGCTTTGCCTATAAAACCTCCGATAATACCACAGATAAAAAGTCGCAATTAGAAGAACAAAAATACATCCAGTTCGGAGTAAGCTTTACGACAGTATCAATATATTCCTGTCCATAATTAGATCTTCCAGCAAAATAATCAGCCTTTTGTAAAAATAATGGTAGGTAGTTTCCGCATGACCAAAGAGGAAATATTCCAGTTGTAAGAATAGCAGAACGCATACTCTTATACCTACCATTCCAATAAACGAGTTCTGCAAGAGCTCCCGTAACTATTGAAAATGGAATAGAGCACCCATGTCATACCCGTTAAAAACATTAAAATACCCATAATAAGGCTCATTATTAGAATCATGCCAGGCTTCTTTACTTTCGTAAGGAAAAAGCATAAAAAGGAATGCCACCAATGATTCCGACCATAGATGAAAGCAGTATGAGAAAAATTGGAATAAGTCCTGTCATAGCAAGTGCCATAACAATTACAAAGTAGATCGCCGCATAGATTCCGATATTGATGAAGTCTCTACCATTTAATTTATTTCCTGTTTCTTGTTTACTCATAAAAGTTTAATCCTCTCTATTTTAATTTAGTTAGATAAAGCTAACACATATATAATAGCATGGTGTTCTATTTTTATATTCCATTTTAGACATTTTTTTATTCTATTTAGTTATAACTTTTATAAACTAACAGATGTAACAAGAAACCTTAGACTAATAAAAATCCCAGCAAAGATTACTGGGATAAGTCACACACACTTTTTTTGTCCTATAGCCCCATATCTAACTAGAAAATTTATCGTAACTTTAAAGGAGCTACCTTTAGGCAGCTCCTTGCTTTTGTAGATTTTATGATTATTCGCATATAGCTTGAATTCAGAATTTATAATTTTACAATATAAATGGAATAATATGCATATACGTTTTGTTACTAAATATATTATATATTCAGCTTGTAGTCTCCATCCTTTTATCTTTGCCCATCTTGCGAAGCACTCTATCAAAGATCAAAGCGAGCACTGCTGGGAGCACGAAGTGCAAAATTGCAACTCCTGCTATTGTATGAGCATTTCCTCCCATTGTCGTAAATGTTCCGATCTGTCCAACTAGGCCAGATGTTCCCATTCCTGCTCCAAGCGGGCTATTTGTCATCTTAAACACCACTGTGCTAAGTGGCCCTGTTATCGCTCCCGCGAGGGTCGGTGGCACGAGTATATACGGATTCTTAATTATATTTGATATCTGTAGCATGGAAGTTCCAATTCCCTGTGCCACCAGGCCGCCGATTCCGTTATCACGGAAGCTGATGATGGCGAAGCCAACCATCTGCGCGCAGCAGCCTGCGGTTGCTGCGCCGGCGGCCAGGCCTGACAGCCCCAGCATCATACAGAGCGCAGCACTCGAAATAGGGGCTGTGAGAGCAAGCCCTACTATAACCGAAATAACAATACCGAATGCAAATGGCTGCCACTCTGTGGCTGTCATAATTACGCTTCCAAGGCCGTTCATCAGCTTTCCAATAGCTGGACCAACAAGGATGGCTACAACACCACCACTGAGTAAGGTTAGCGCAGGTGTTACGATGATATCAACCTTGGTTTCCTTTGAAATCATCTTACCGAGTTCTGCACCTACTGCAGCAGCTATGAATGCGCCTGCAGGACCGCCTGCGGCAGATCCCATCATACCAGTTACACAGCAGCTTATCATAACCAGCGCTGGAGCCTTAAGTCCAAAGGCAACTGCAACACCTATCGCAGCTCCCATGAGCTCCATCGCCTTACCACCTATCTCAATAAGTGTGTTTGCAATTGTTGTCTCCCCAAAGAAATTAATGGACTGCTGTCCAATTGTCTTCAGGATTAGACCTACAAGAAGCGAACAAAATAATCCCATTGCCATCGCAGATAGAGCATCCTGAAGATATCTCTTACTGCTAAACTCTATGTCCTTTCTCTTTAGAAAGGCTCTAAACCCCTTTGAATTTTCTACCGTATTGCTTATTTCTGTCATGTTCTTCTCCATAGTTAATATAAAAAAATATTTGACAAAGACTATTGTATACACTGTACAGTCTATTGTCAAGACACCTATCAACTCATTATATTTTGTAACAATTGCACCATCGTGATATAATATACTAGAATTCAAGAAATAATTATTAAACACTCTATAATCCATTTATATAGGAGTATTTTATGAATGTAGCAGAAAGACGTGGTGAGATAAAAATACTTTTAGCTAACGAAACTGCAATTTCAGCTGCTAAGCTTGCTGAGAAGCTAAAATGTAAGCAGACAGATTATAGTTGGAGATATTGCACTTATGAGAGCAGAGGGCATGGAGATAAAATCAACTCCAAGAGGATATATTCTCACTCATAAGACAGATGTCTATCCATATATCGGAACCATTGCTTGTAAACATTACTCAGATAATATGCTTGATGAACTTTACACCATAGTTGACTTTGGTGGCACCTGTATAGATGTCAAGATAGATCATATCATCTATGGCGAAATCACAGGTCAGCTTGATATTTCATCTAGATATGACGCAGATGTCTTTATGAGTAAGATTAACGAGGCAGATCAGCCACTTAGCAGGCTATCTGATGGAATCCACGAGCATCGTATAGGTTGCAGAGACAAAGAAATCTTTGATATGATCCGAAAGGAACTGCTTGCCAAAAAAATAATAATTGAGTAAGAAGATGATAAAACCGCTGAATGCATAGCACTCAGCGGCTTTTGTTTGCTTATACTACTTTGATAAACTGAATTACTCAGCAATTTCTTCTACGAACTTACGTCCGTACTCTCTAAGCTGCTCGATAGTCTCCTGATCTGGTGCCCAGTTTACACGGATACCATCGTTTACGATTGCAAACTTTGATTCCTCTAGGAATTCCTTGATTAGCTTAGCAGCCTCTCCGCTCCATCCGTAGCTTCCGAATGATGCAGCCTTCTTGTTCTTGAACTTAAGACCCTTGATCATTTCTAGAATACCAGCGATAGCGTATGAGAAACCGTTGTTGATTGTAGGTGATCCAACAAGGATAGCCTTTGACTTAAATACTTCTACAAGGATATCATTCTTGTCGTTCTTTACAGCGTTAAGTATCTTAATCGTTGTATTTGGACTTGCCTGCTGAATACCCTCAGCGATAGCTTCTGCCATCTTTCTTGTTGACTGCCACATTGTATCATAGATAAGTGTGATCTGGTCTTCCTGATAGTTGTTAGCCCACTTAGCGTATAGATCCATGATTAGACCAATGTTCTCACGCCAGATGATTCCGTGGCTAGGTGCAACTAAATCAATCTTTAGGTTCATTCCCTGAACCTCAGCTAGCTTCTTTGTTACGAATGTGCTAAATGGTGTGATGATGTTTGTGTAGTATTTCTCAGCCTCGTGAAGTAGCTTTGAAATGTCATCCATATCATCATAAAGCATTTCTGATGCATAGTGCTGACCGAATACGTCATTACTGAATAGAATGTTGTCTCCTGTCATGTATGTCATCATTGTATCTGGCCAGTGAAGCATTGAAGCCTCAACGAATAAAAGCTTGCTATCACCGATTTCTAGCTCGTCGCCAGTCTTAACATTTACATAGTTCCAATCCTGGTGGTAAAGACCTCTTAGAATTGACTCACCCTTCTTTGTGCAATAAATAGGTGTATCTGGAATTTCTCTCATCAAAGCAGGAAGTGTTCCACTGTGATCTGACTCATTGTGGTTCATTACGATGTAGTCGATTTCCTTTAGGTCGATTTCTTCCTTTAGTCTGTTTACAAATTCTGTATCGTATGGACCCCAAACAGTGTCTATCAATACAGTCTTCTTATCGCGAATCAGATATGAGTTGTATGACGATCCTTCCATTGTTGAAAGCTCATCTCCATGGAATTTCTTTAGTTCCCAGTCAATCTTACCAACCCATGTTACTTTTGTCCGTTACTCTTTTTACTCATTAAATAACCTCCTAGTTAAACAATCACTCAAACTTTACCCGTTAAATTAGTTCTTCGATAATACTACAAAATTGTTCTTTAGTATCTACTGAGTTGATTTTTGCCCTTACCGCGGAGCTACCCTTAATCCCCTTTAGATACTTTGCTGTGAATTTACGCATCTCTCTGACTGCGACATATTCACCCTTGTACTCACAAAGCTCAAGCATATGGCGAACTATCATGGATTTTATATCCTCTACGCTCACCTCTTCCTGAAGCCTTGCATAGCTTGCATCTATATAATCCGAGCTTTCAGCGTCGGTATTTGTCAAATTGATTCTTTCTTGCTCCTTTAAATAAGCCTGCCTTAGCTCTCTGAAAATCCATGGATTTCCTAGCGATGCTCTTCCTACCATTATGAAATCACATCCGGTCTTATCAAACATATTCTTGGCATCTTTATACGAGCAAACGTCACCGTTTCCGATAACTGGAATGGATACCGCCTTCTTGACCTTTGCAATCTGCTCAAGGTCAGCTTCTCCGCTGTAGTACTGCTCACGAGTTCTTCCGTGTACAGCCACTACACTTCCGCCACCTGCCTCTATGGCCTGAGCAGCTTCAACTGCAGCATTATCAGAGCAGCCTTGTATTCCTATCCTTATTTTAGCAGAAACTGGTTTATTTGTCTCTGTTGTCATCGCCTTTATTATTTGATAAATTAGCTCAGGATCTCTAAGAAGTGCAGACCCTTCACCGTTCTTTACGATTTTTGGGCACTGGACAGCCCATGTTTACATCAAGGATTACATTTGGAAGCTCATTTAGCATGGATGTCGCTCTTGCCATAATATCTGGCTCTGAACCGAATATCTGCACTGCAACAGGAACCGTCTCTCCCTCCATATCGAGAAGCTTTGGCGTTTTTCTATCGCCATAGCACAGTCCCTTAGCGCTCACCATCTCTGTATAGACCATGGAAGCACCCATCTCTGCACAAAGCATTCTGTATACCTTATCAGTAAAACCGGCCATAGGCGCAAGAAAAAATGGTGTTTCAAACTCTAAACCTTGAATTTGAAGCATTCTCCCATTACTCATTTACTGATTCTCCCGTCTTAGGGCAATTGTGTCTTGGAGTCTTTTTGTTCTTCTGATAGATGATTTCTAGACCCTCTAGTGTCAAAAAGCTTATCCACATAGTCGATGCAACCAACACCGCTATCAATCAAAGCAGAGAAGCCTCCAGTTGCAACGACAGTTATCTTCTTGTCACCGACATACTCCTGCATCTCTTTCTTCATCTTTCGCACTATATAATCACATATACCCATATGACCGTAAACTAACCCAGATTGCATACTTTCTACCGTATTTCTGCAAATAGTTTTTTTCCTGGTTCTTCGATTTCTACCTTAGGTAGCTTTGATGTCTTCTCAAAAAGTGCCTCTGATGAAATCTTAAGTCCCAGTGCAATAGTTCCTCCAAGGTATTCGCCCTTATCAGTAATTGCGCAGAAAGGTAGTCGCTGTTCCTAGGTCGATAATAATCAGTGGTCCGCCATATTTGTGGATAGCTGCAACCGCATTTACTATTCTGTCTGCTCCAACCTGCTTAGGATTATCGTACTTGACAATAAGGCCAGTCTTAACGCCTGGAAGCAACTACGATTGCCTGCTTTCCGAAGTATTTTACTGCCATGTGCTGAAGTGTGAATAGCACCGATGGAACTACTGTCGATATAATCATATCATCGATTTCGCTCATGTCTATCTTCTCGTAGTCGAATAGCTGTTTTAGCAGCATTCCGTACTCGTCAGCACTCTTTCTTGTGTCTGTCTCTATACGCCAGTTTGTTAATAGTACTCCGTCCTTAAATACTCCAAGGACTGTATTACTGTTGCCTACGTCAAAGGCTAATAGCATATTGTTCTCCTCAATCTGTAAGCGCTAATTTACTTGATTTAGCTCGCTCTACTACTAGTTAATTACTTTTTCTAATCTCTTTAGTGCAAGTGCAATTGTGAGCCCTGGAATCACGCGGTTTCCCGTTATATCGGCTCCAAGCACCTCATTTATCTTCTTGAGTCTATATTGCACAGTGTTTGTATGTATGCCCATGAACTGCGATGTCTTACCGCTATTCATCCCCGCATCTATAACAAAGGTTTCTAGCGTCTCTAGGAGCTGCTTAGCTTTGTTTTCGCCCATTTCCTTGTTAAAATGCATCGAGCAAATCGAGATAGTTCTTTTTGATATATCCACCCTGCACCTGAATATTGATACAGTTTGAAACAAGCACCATTTCATACTTGGAGAAAACTCTTTTGAACGGGAACACACTCTCAACTAGAGTCCATGTTTCGCTGATGAGTCTAAATCCGTCTCCAGCTCCCTCAAGTCCATCAAGTCCTGTTGTGTGGAAGATTCTAACTCCCTTTCCTAATTCCTTTAGACTATCGTAAAGCTCTATGCAGCTGAACTTAGTGCCAGAATGCTCATCCTTAGGCTTACCGAGAAGAACTAGTCCGTAAGTCTCAGCTCCATCCTGTATGCTTAAAACCTCGTTCCCGCTGCGTTCCTCATATCCAGCCATCTTCTTACGAGCATCTGATGTATTAACACCCTTAGCATAAAATACGCTCAAAATGTTATCTGCTTTGATACCCATAGTGTCCTTTAGCGAATATGCAAGGCTCTTATTTCCTCTTATCAAGGCTTTGATAAACTCAGCCTTCACATCACGCTCAGGCGTGTACTTCCACATTCCTATCGCAAGTTCAATAATTTCGGCTAGCTTTAGTTATCTCGACACTAGAATATCTATCATCGTTATCTACTATTAGGAGAAAGTATTTCTCATCTCCGATGTTAACAGCTCCCCAATATGTTATAACGCCATCTAGATTTGTCATTGAGTACATAGCTCCAGCTTCACTGCTAGATTTCTTTTGGAGTATTCTAACAGCATCCGCGACGGTAACATTGTTTCTTGTCTCAACGACTAAAATCGGATTGAAGTCCTTAGATATAAGGGCCATCTGAAAATCATTACTTACTGCCGCTTCCTTGACAGCTGCCTGAAAGGTCTTATGCTTCTCAAAGTCCAAAAAGATGATATATCGTGTTGTTTATCAAATTGTTATTAAATGTTGCTCCGAGAAGAAGTTTATCCATGATCTGCTCTATGGCATCAGCATATCCGTAGTCGCTTCCTTCTGGAATGAATATCAAAGGCATTCCCATAGCCTCTGCTATTTCAATCATCTGCACATAATCTTCCCTATCTACATCGCTTACATGAAACACGATAAGTGCAGCTATTCCGCAAGCAGCAAGCTCCTTAACAGCCTGCGCCTGCTTTAGCGTATCGTTTTTCATTGCATAAAAAGACGTCAGAACAACTTGCTCCCTAACACCGTTATTTGCAACTGCAGTCTCCACGTCTGCAGCATCCATAACAGAAACTGTGCGTACGCTGTTTTCTAAATTTCGCTTTCCCGCGACGATTTTACAGTTTTTAAATATATCTAGTTCTAGACAATCTTTGACAGTAATCTTCATACAGGTCCCCTTAATAATTCTATTGCTTATTTTCTAGCTATTAACTATTCCTCATCTCTGCGATGTGTTGTACCGTCTGCGCTCACATACTGATTTCTGAGTCTCTCTATCTCTTCCATTAGACGTTCCTCAGCTTCGCGTCTTAGTTTTTCGCTTTCCTCAGCCTCCTGAGCATTAACCTTCCTTATCTCTGCTTCCTTTTTCCATTACATCGTTTTTCGATGTCTTCAGCAGATTTCTCTCCTGTGTATAGCTGCTCAAACTGCATGTCCATCAAGTGTCTCAACAGCAAGCAGTGCCTGAGCTACACGCTCTAGCTTATCGAGGTTTTCAGAAATTATCTTCTTAGTCTCCTCAAATGCCTCTTCAACTATTCTTCTGATCTCGTGATCTATCTCAGCAGCAACCTCTTCAGAATAAGATTTTTTACTTGAGAAATCGTTACCTAGGAAAACTTCCTCAGAATCAGAGTAGTTAACTGGACCAAGCTTATCTGAGAATCCATACTTTGTAACCATAGCTCTTGCTACATCTGTTGCACGCTGAATATCGTTGCTTGCACCCGTGCTTATATCATCAAGTGTCAAAAAGCTCTGCAACTCTTCCACCAAGCAAATGCTTGATATCGTTTAGCATCATGCCCTTTGTTGCATACTGCTTATCTTCCTCAGGAAGCTGCATTGTAAATCCGCCTGCTCCTCCACGAGGGATTATTGTAATCTGGTGCACAGGGTCTGATCCAGGGATGCTTCTCATCACAATTGCGTGACCCGCCTCGTGATAAGCTGTGAGCTTGCGCTCCTTCTCTGTGATAACTCTGCTCTTTTTGGCAGGTCCAGCGATAACCTTTGTTGTCGCCTCTTCTATCTCAGCCATTCTAATGAATCTGCCATTTCTTCTAGCTGTAATCAAAGCAGCCTCGTTTAGCAGGTTCTCAAGATCAGCAGGTGTAAATCCTGGAGTTCTTCTTGCGATGATTGCTGGTGATACCTCATCAGCAAGAGGTTTTGTCTTAGAATGAACCTTGATTATCTCTTCTCTACCCTTAACATCAGGTCTTCCGATTACAACCTGTCTATCAAAACGTCCTGGTCTTAGCAGTGCTGGGTCGAGTACGTCAGGTCTATTAGTTGCAGCGATGATGATGATTCCGGAGTTCTCTCCAAAGCCATCCATCTCAACGAGTAACTGGTTAAGTGTCTGCTCTCTCTCATCGTTTCCGCCACCAAGTCCTGCACCACGCTTACGTCCTACCGCATCAATCTCATCGATGAATACGATACAAGGTGCACTTCTCTTAGCCTGATCAAATAGGTCTCTTACTCTGGAAGCACCAACTCCGACGAACATCTCTACAAAGTCTGAACCACTTATTGTAAAGAATGGCACTCCCGCTTCTCCTGCTGTTGCTCTTGAAACATAAGTCTTACTAGTTCCCGGAGGGCCTACTAGAAGAACGCCCTTAGGTATTCTAGCTCCGACCTCCTGATACTTTCTCGGATCTCTTAGGAAGTCTACAATCTCCTGTAGTTCCTCCTTCTCCTCCTTGAGGCCAGCTACATCATCAAAGGTAATCTTGCGACCCTCACCGCGATATAGTCTCGCCTTGCTCTTTCCGAAGGAAAATGCCTTGCCATTACCTCCCTGATTCATCATAAGGTAAACTAGGAAACCTAGTGAAACTATCATGATTATACTTGGAAGAATATTGATCAGCATAGATGAAGCTGAGCTTGGGTCATCTGTCTCAACCTTGAGTTTGCCTTTCTGCATCTGTGGATATATATTCTTTCTCAAGATGATCAATCTCTGTGATATATGGAGCATATGTGTAAACATACTGCTTCTTTCCATTAACCTTTGTCTTTAGTAATCCTGTCATCTTAGTGTTTGTGATATTTACCTCGCTAAATTTCTCATTCTTGAGGTCATTAGCAAATGTTGAATACTTCACCTTCTTTACTTGATCAGAATCACCACCCTTGTAGAAGTATGCCACTCCAAGGATGATTGCGAAGATAAGCAGATATACAGTAAAATTCTTTTCTAAACTTCTTCAATTAATATTCCTCCTGTAATAACTAGATATGTGTACTTTGATTACTCAAAAATTTGTTCTTCCCAACAAAAATAGCCATTATATTTTTATCATACCGGCACAGTTAGTTCAACTGATATATATAGTTTTTGTATCGGTGTCAAACCTTAAAAATATCGGAGACTTCCGCGAATTTCGCCTTGCCGTTAGATAGACTGTTTTCGTCAACAAGAAAATATCCGAGGACCTCGTTTCCTATTGCTAGAATCAAAACCTGATCTCTATCAAATTTTGGTATCTTTCTATCGACAAAAGGTTCTGTATCTTCTTGTGACCAAAGGAGAATCCCATAGTATCTCCAGGCCTTCTATATCTTACTTTGATCAAAGATAAAGGCATCATCTCCATACTTTTTCCTTTAGTTTGTCTGCATCCATCAAAAGCAGCTTAACTGCCTTGTTTTCTGAGTCACACTCACCTGCGCTCCTGACTTTGATAGATATATGCTCTATGTATCGATCTGCACCAAAGGTATTTGCCTTCATCAGAGCAACATCCGCGTATTCCTTGCAAATCATATATCCGTTTGGCAAATTAGCACTCGCCGATGCAAGCTTACTCGAAACGATATCCTCACAAGCCTTGTAATGTGCGAAGCCCATGTCTGAACTCATGCCGATTTTCTTTAGCGCCTGCACTATTACTCTTCTCCTAATGCTAGGCTCTAGCTTTGATATATCTACACCTGAAAGGACGATTTTATTCTGCCTCTTTACTAAAGCTTTTCGTAATTTTCTCCAGCTCTTCACATGCGATCTTTTTCTAGGAAGTTCCTATCCTCCTCGGCGCTCAAGGCAGCCTATTCAAAAGCCTTTCTTTGAACTCAGGATTGTACTGCTTCTCTATCAAAGGAATTAGTGAAAGCCTTATCCTATTGCGATTATATATCTCCTCAAAATTAGTTTTATCAATTTGTGGCTCAAGTCCCTCAAGCTTGCAGTACTCATTTATATCCGCCTTATATGTATCCAGCAGCGGTCTTATAATAAGCCTTCCTTGCTCATCGCTTCTGATATGGTTTATTCCTACAAGACCATCGGTTCCCGTTCCTCTCATAAGCCTAAACAAAACGGTCTCGGCCCTGTCATCTGCGTTTTGGGCAACGGCAATCTTTATTTTTTCACTTGGTACTCCGCCCTTTGATATCTCATCAAAGACCTCAGCAAAAGCAGAATATCTAAATAATCGGCCAGCTTCTTCGGTTGAAAGCCCTTTTGACTTTGCATACTCCTCGCAGCCAAAGCTATAGACCTTGCATTTTATGTTTCTATCGGCACAAAATTTTACGCAGAATTCCGCGTCATCGCTAGCCTCTTTTCTTAGCCCATGGTTTATGTGAACTGGATAAAGCTTTAGATTCATGCTATCTGAAACTCTGCACAATATATCAAAAAGGCACAAAGAATCCGCCCCTCCAGAGAGACCGATTACAATGTGCTCGTTTTCGCTTATTAAACTGTATTTGGAAATAGTCCCTAGGACGCTTCCGTAAACAATATTATCTTCACCTTGTTTCATAGTTTAATCCGTAAAATCTCATAGCGTTTTCAAAGGTCTTCTTAGAAGCCTCCTCAAAGCTTATCCCCTTTATCTCAGCAACTTTTGCAGCTGTGTGTTCAACATACCAAGGCTTGTTAGGTCTTCCCCTATACGGCTCAGGCGTCAAAAAATGGCGCATCTGTCTCAACCATAATGTATTCTAGTGGAATTTCCTCAACTACCTTGATAGTCTTCTTGTTGTTCTTGAAGGTTACAGGTCCGCAGATTCCTATCGTTGCTCCAAGCTTAACGTACTGCTTAGCCAGCTCGCTACTTCCTGAAAAACAGTGTATATCAACTCTGCAATCAGGTGCTTCCTTACCATCTGCAAGCATGCGCGGCGTAAACATAGCTACCCTTTCCTCACTAAGAGCCCCTTCTTCGATCAAGATATCCATTGTCTCTCGATCTGCTTCTCGCGAATGAATAACTATTGGCATCTTTAGCTCGTTTGCTAGCCTTATCTGCCTTCTAAACCAATACCTCTGGTCCTCCTTGCTTGAGCGCATATAGTGATAGTCAAGTCCAATCTCACCGATGGCCTTAACGCCCTCCTGCGCAGCAAGTGATTTTATCTCCTCATAGATTGCCTCCGTCATAGAGCCGCTATCATGAGGATGAACTCCTACAGCAGCCACACACCACGGATTTTCCATGGCGTGCTTTGCTGCAAGCTTTGATGACTTAAGGTCATAACCTATATCAGCTACATATTTGAGCAGCTCGCTATCCTTTATTCCATCAAACAAAAGCTTCCTCTCTTCGTTAGAGAATGAATCTTCATTTAGATGTGTATGTGAGTCAAATAACATGCTTTGCTCCTCCATATGTTTCAACCTGCATCTTTGAATTTACTAGCAAACAGGATTTCCATCAGGAGCTTCTGTTGTCACTAGCTCAAGCTTCTTATCTCCGTCTGCAAAGATAATCATTCCGTTTGACTCCTCACCTCTAATCTTGCGAGGCTTCAAATTTGCCACTACTACTACTTTCTTTCCTACCATTTCCTCTGGCTTATAGTGCTCTGCAACACCAGAAACTATCTGTCTAGTCTCTGTTCCAAGCTTAACCTTGAAAACAAGGGAGCTTCTTAGCATCCTTATGCTTAGCTGCCTCAAGAATTGTTCCGACTCTCATGTCAATCTTGTCAAAGTCATCAAACTCAATCTCTGGCTTTAGCTCTAGCTTCTCTTCCACCTCTGCAGGTGCAGGCTTAAGAGCCTCTAGCTCAGCAAGCTCCTTTATCTATATCTAGTCTAGGGAATATAGCATCACCCTTGCGAACATGAAGTCCAGCCATCATATCAAAGCGATATGCATCTTCCCAAACTATATCTCCATCGATACCTATTTGTTCTCTAATCTTCATAGTTGTAGAATGCATGAAAGGGATGAAATCAAAATTGATACAACTCTTAGAGCTTCTGCAAGGTGGTGCATGCAAGTGTTCAGTGAATCAACCTGACTCTCATCCTTTGCAAGAACCCAAGGCATCTTTCTCATCAACATACTTGTTAGCACGTCTTACGAGAACCCATACTTCCTCAAGTGCATTGCTGAAAAGAGAACTTGTCCATCTGTGCATTAACCTTATCAGCAGCTTCAAGAGCAATTTTTCTAAATCTGCATCAAACTCATCCTTGCTAGCTGCAGCAGGAATTACTCCACTGCAATATTTTTCTATCATGGAAACAGTTCTTGAAACTAGATTTCCTAAATCATTTGCTAAATCGTAGTTCATACGCTTTAACATGATTTCATTTGTGAATATTCCATCCTGTCCGAATGTATACTCTCTGAGAAGGAAGTATTTTTAGCGCATCGATTCCATATCTTTCGATAAGCATTACAGGGTCAACCACATTGCCCTTTGATTTACTCATCTTACCACCGTCTATCAAAAGCCATCCGTGTCCAAGAACCTGCTTTGGAAGAGGCTCATCCATAGACATCAGCATAGCTGGCCAAATGATGCTGTGGAATCTCACGATTTCCTTACCTACTAGATGAACATCTGCAGGCCAATACTTGTCGTATTCAGCTCTGTCGTCTGGATATCCTAGAGTTGTTATGTAGTTGCTAAGCGCATCTAGCCATACGTAGATTACATGTTTTTCGTCGATAGGTACCGGAATACCCCAATCAAAGCTTGTTCTTGAAATACATAGATCTTCAAGACCCTGATTGATAAAAGCTCTCATCTCATTTCTTCTCGACTCTGGCTCTAGGAACTCTGGCCTTTCATCATATAGCTTAAGAAGCTTATCTCCATACTCTGAAAGTTTGAAGAAGTAGGCCTCCTCATGAGCTGGCTCAACTGCTCTTCCGCAGTCTGGACAGTTTTCCGTCTACGAGCTGGCTCTCAGTCCAAAAAGCCTCACAGTCAGTACAGTAAAGTCCCCTCGTACTGTGACTTATATATGTCGCCCTTCTCGTACATCTTCATAAAGATTTCCTGAACACGCTTAGTATGTCTTGGTTCAGTTGTTCTTACAAAGTCATCGTATGATATTTCCATAGTTTCCCAAAGCTTTAGGATTCTGCTTACGACATCATCTACATAGGCCTGTGGAGTTACTCCATTTGCCTCTGCCTTCTTCTGTATCTTCTGACCATGCTCATCTGTACCAGTCTGAAATCTTACGTCATAGCCCTGAAGTCTCTTAAATCTAGCCATTGCATCAGCCATAACTGTACAGTATGTATGTCCGATATGCAGATCCGAGCTTGGATAGTATATCGGCGTAGTAATATAATATGTGCCCTTGTTATTATTTGCGCTCATCTATCTTCCTTTCCGAAGCCTTGGCTTCGCAATTTATTTATTCAAGCCTAAAAAAGCGGCAGCGCAGTATCTTGGTGCGCGCCGCTATAAATATACAGTTTGCTTATGAGTCTAGCTCTTCCTCAGCCCAGTCGTCATTTGACCACTCTTCTGCCGGCCAGTCCTCATTTACGAAGATCTTCTTCATAACTCTATCAAGACCTACAACGATAGTAGCGCCTGCTGCTGCACCAAAGCCCAAAACAACTAGGCTTGTCTTAAGTGCCTTCTTAGCCTTACAGCTCTTATTAGCTTTTTCTGCCCTCTTACTCTTCTTCATTTCAAATCCTCCTTATTTGTACAATCGTCTCTTTACATATTCGACAATAAGGTTTGCTGCTTCCTCATCGCTGATGTAGCTAGTATTTATAGCTAGATTATAGTTCTCGTAGCTACCCCACTTCTTTCCGGTATGGAAGCTATAGTAGTTAACCCTTGCCTTTCCATAGTCAGTGATGAGCTTTCTTTACCTTGGATGGATCTTTCGCCGTACATCTCTACACAGCGCTTAATCTTATCATCCATCTCAGCATATATAAATACATTGGTTACACCGCTGACATCCTCGAGAATATAATCTGCACACCTGCCAACTATTACTCCCTCTCCAGTATCAGCAATCTGTCTTATTACCTCAGATTGCGCTACAAATAACTTCTCATCTACTGAAACAGGGTCTGCAGTAAAGGCTTCTCCAAAGGTCATCGCTGATGCAAAGGTGTAGGACAAGCTGCTCTTTGCTCTAAGCTCTGCTGACTCTATTATCTCAGGAGATAGACCGCTCTTCTCAGATGCTAATTCAATGATCTCCTTGTCGTAAAGAGGAATATTTAGCTTCTCAGCGACGAGACGACCTATCATTCTTCCGCCACTGCCATATTCTCTACTTATGGTAATTATATTTCCCATAAAATCACCTCTCCGTCAGGCTGTATGCCATTACAATATTATTTATATATTATATACCATTTAGGCGATTATGTGAACCATATCTTACTCTAGCTCTTCAAATTGAGAGTTGTATAAATCTGCGTAGAAACCATTTGCTTCAAGAAGCTTCTCATGGCTTCCCTGCTCTATGATATCACCGTCCTTCATAACGAGAATTATATCAGCGTTTTTTTTGATAGTCGAAAGCCTGTGAGCAATGATAAAAGCTGGTGCGTCCCTGCATAAGTTTGTCCATGGCTTTTTGTATCATTACTTCAGTTCTAGTATCAACCGAAGATGTCGCCTCATCAAGTATCATGAGTTTCTTATTAGCAAGTATTGTTCTTGCTATCGTTAAAAGCTGTTTTTGCCCCTGTGAAACATTTGATGCATCCTCATTTAGCTCCATATCATAGCCTCCTGGAAGAGTTCTGATGAACTTGTCAGCATAAGCTGCCTTTGCTGCCTCAATAACCTCTTCATCCGTAGCATCAAGCCTTCCGTATCTAATGTTTTTCCATGATACTGCCCTTAAATAGCCAAGTATCTTGAACAACCATACCGAAGTTCTTTTCTGAGCTCACGTCTATCTATATTATTGATATTTATTCCATCAAGCTTTAATGGCACCTGCATCCACATCGTAAAATCTCATCAAAAGTTTAACTATCGTAGTTTTTCCGGCACCTGTAGGTCCTACAATTGCAATCTTTTTGACCTGGTTCAACACGAACTGTAAAGTCCTTAATTACTGGCTGGTCTGCTTTATATCCGAACCTTACGTGCTCAAAAATCTACAGATCCTGAAAGTTCAACATCTATGGTAACCGCATCACGCGTAGCTTCTTCCTCTTCCTCCTCAAGGAACTCAAATACTTTCTCTCAGCTGCTGCAGTCATAGACTGCACCTGATTTACAACCTGAGCAACCTGCTGCATTGGTTCTGTCAAATTCCTTACATACTGGATGAATGCCTGAATGTCACCAATTCCTATCATGCCTTTGATTGCTAAAAATCCACCTGAAAGCGCTACGCCTACATAGCCTAGATTTCCAACAAAGCTCATAAGCGGCATCATTATTCCTGAAAGGAACTGAGATTTTTTCGCGCTCTTAAATAGCACTTCGTTTGTCTCATCAAAAGCTTCAATGGTTTCAGCCTCTTTGTTAAATGCCTTTATAACTAGCTGTCCCGAATAGTTTTCCTCAACCATTCCATTGATTTTTCCAAGATATTTTTGCTGAGTGCTGAAATAGCTCTGCGACTTCTTTATAACAGTTCCAAGAAGAACTGCTGAAACTGGTAAGATACAGAATGTAATCAAGGTCATCAAAGGTGAAATTGTCAGCATCATCACTATGGTTCCTATGATGGTTGCAAAGGACGTTATGATCATTGTAAAGCTTTGATTTAGCCCTGTTCCTAGAGTATCTACGTCATTTGTTATACGAGAAAGCACATCGCCGTAAGGCCTGCTCTCGAAGTACTTCATAGGCATGCGGTCAATCTTTTCGGATATCTCTCGTCTCATTCTGTAAGCGAGCTTCTGAGTTATTCCCGTCATTATCCAGCCTTGAATGAAACTGAATGCAACGCTCGTCACGTAAAGAGCCAAGGTTATAAGCAGGATTTTTACCTATCAGAGTAAAAAATCAATTCCTCCAGTACCATTCACCTTCTTCATTAGGCCATTTGCAAGCTCCGTTGTCGCCTTGCCCATAACCTTAGGACCAGCAACTGAGAACACTGTCGAAATAGCCGCCATGACCATCACTGCAAATATCGCATACTTGTATCTGCCCATGTATTTGAAGAGTTTTCCGAGCGACTTTCTAAAGTTCTTTTGGCTTATCGACAGTCATCCCTCTTCCCATTTTGCTGCAGGCGCACGATTGTTATTCTTATTTTTCCATGTCTACGCCTCCTCTATTCCTAGTTCCTTGTTAGATAGCTGAGAACTTGCAATCTGCGCATATACATCACATGTTTTGAGAAGTTCCTCATGCTTTCCTGAAGAAACTATTCTTCCTTCATCTAAAACCAAAAATATTATCTGCATTTATGATAGTGCTGATTCTCTGCGCAACAATCAAAACTGAAGCATCCTTGGTCTTCTCGCTAAGCGCCTTTCTCAGTTTTGCATCAGTCTTCATATCAAGTGCTGAGAAGCTATCATCAAATACATAAACACTAGGGTCCTTCGCTATCGCTCTTGCAATTGCAAGTCTCTGCTTCTGTCCTCCTGATACATTGCTTCCTCCTTGCGAAATTGAAGAATTAAAACCATCAGCTTTTTCCTCTATGAAAATCAAGGGCCTGCGCTATCTCTGCAGCTTCCTTAAGCTGCACGTCATCTGCTTCATTATTTCCAAAAGCGAAGGTTACTTGCTATAGTTCCAGAGAACAAAGTTCCCTTTTTGTGGCACAAGGCCTATCTGATTTCTGAGTTCCCTTAAGATCAAGCTCCCTAAGATTGACACCATTTAGCTTGATGGAGCCTTCCGTCACATCGTAGAATCTCGGAATGAGATTGACTATAGTGCTTTTTCCCGCTCCCGTACTTCCTATCATTGCTGTAACCGTACCAGGCCTTAGGGGTAAAAGCTTATATCTTCTATTACATTGTTTTCTGCTCCAGGAAATCTAAAAGCTTACATGCTCAAATTCAAGGACTCCGTTTGCTGTACCTGCTTCACCGTTTAATGGCAAGCTCTTAGGCTCTTTGGGGTTCAGTATTGAAGACTTTGATCTTATAACCTCATCTATTCTATCTGCCGCAACGCTTGCTCTTGGAAGGATGATGGACATTACTGTTAGCATTACAAACGACATAACTATCTGAATTGAGTAGCTGATAAATGCAGTCATAGCACCAACTCTTAGCGTTCCCATGTCGATGCGATTTGCGCTTACCCAGGTTATTCCGATAACCAGAACGTCCATAATAAAGTATCATCGTAGGAAACATGAAAGTCATGACCCTATTTGTAAATAGCTGATTTTTTCTTAACTTTTGATTCGCTTCATCAAAGCGTTTCTCTTCCTCTTCTTCTCTACCAAATGCTCTGATAACAGATAAGCCCGTCAGAATTTCTCTCGAGACTAGGTTCATATCATCGACTAGAACCTGCATTTTCTTAAACTTAGGCATTGCCACTACAACTAGTAGTGCTATTATCAAAAATATTACAACAAGCGCAACTGCAATAACCCAACCCATCTTAGCACCTGTCTGAGTTACCTTATATACTCCGCCAAGTCCCATGATTGGAGCAAAGAGGGCCATCCTCAAAAAGCATGACACTGACCTGCTGAATCTGCTGAACATCGTTTGTGCTTCTTGTTATCAGAGAAGCAGTAGAGAATTTATCCATCTCCGCATTTGAAAAAGCTAATTACATTTTTGTAAATCTTTGATCTAAGATCTCTACCTATGCCCGCAGCAACACCAGAAGCTAGGTACGCAGCCATTACAGATACCACTAGCATCAAAAAATGAGAACTACTACCATTCTTAATCCAGCTGACCATAGGTAGGATTTCTGCATAGCATCTATATCGACACCAGCCTTTTTCTGCATATCAACTGCGTATGCCATGCCCATGGATTTTACAGTTTTTTTCACCGACCTTATCTATTGTTTTCTCAAGCTTTTTCGCGCGCTTTTACCTATCTGCTCCTTAAGCGCTACTACCTCAGTTTCCATTGTGCTTGTATTTTCAGTTGCACTAGCATTTTCGTCTGAGTTTTTGACAGAAGCCTCAACACTCTTTTCTTGCATCTTTTCGAACTGATAGCTTAACGCAAGAGGAACAAGGAGCTTATCATCTAGCTTTGATAGCTCATCATCGCCTGCTTTTAGATCGTATGTCTTGCCGTCATCAGACTTTTTGGTATGCCGTATCCCAAAGCCTTAGTTCATTGTTGTTCATAAAGAGCTTCGCCTGCTCAAAAATCCTCAGATTTTATCTTGCTAGGCACTATGTGCTCCTGACCCTTATTCTGTATTCCGGTATCGATGATATCTGATGTGTACTGTGGTAGTGAAAGCATGCAATACGCCTGAACCACAAGTAAGATCATTATCATAAACACCATCTTTTTGTACGGCAAAAATTCTTGAATACGTTTCTCACTGTTTTTCCCCTATTTCTTTGCTTCTTCTCTTGCTTTCATTTCTTCCTTGCTTGCCTTAACGAAGGCTTCTAGATCCTCAAGCAGCTGATTTGACTTCTCATCTCCAAGTCTTGCAAATATAGCTTCTGAGAACTCTTCAAATGACTTCATCCAAGCCTTTTTGCTGTTCTTCACCCTTTGTTGTAAGCATTACAAAGGTGTTTCTTCTGTCCTGTTTATCCGTGTGTCTCTCTATATATTCTTTTTTTCTTCAAGAGATTTCATTGTTCTTGAGACTGCAGGAGCAGAAAGCTCAAGGTATCTTGCGATGTCGCTAACTTTCACATCACCACTCTTTGATATTCTTGATATAGCAGACATGGTCTTAAACTCAATTTCGCTAACCCCTGTAAGCATGTTACCGAACTTAAGTTTGTGCATCCTTGCAATTATCGCTGCAAACTTCTGAGAATAGCTCATATTTTCGGTATTTATATTGCCACAATCAAAATTCATTTTGCCTTTCCTTCCTCATATGTAAAAATATTTATCTTTGTTAATACTTAACTATGTTAAATATTATAGCACGAAAAGTATTATTATACAAGAGTTTTTTGCAACCATCCCCACGTTTGATATGTACCCAGAATCCTGGACACATGTTATGAACTAAGCGGAACACATGGATGTTATCCTGTACCTTACAGGTGGCATCCATTTTGTTTTTCTTTGTATTCTTTCATTGTTGTAATAACTTATGTATTCATCTAGTGCTTTTGAAAAGCTCTCAAATGATTCATATTCTTTCTCGTAGCCGTAGTACATTTCATTCTTTAGACGTCCAAAGAATGTTTCCATAATGCAATTATCTATGCAATTGCCACGTCTAGACATTGATTGGATAATTCCCCTGTTTTTTAGTTCCTGACGATAGTAGTTATGTTGATATTGCCATCCTTGATCTGAATGAAATATTAATCCTGTAAGTGATTTGAACTTTTTAAATGCCATCTCTAACATTCTCTTGATTTGATTTAGGTTTGGACTCATCGATAAATCATATGAAATAACTTCATTTGTGTACATGTCAATTATCGGAGAAAGATAACACTTTCCCCATGAAAAGTTAAACTGAGATACATCAGTTGTCCACTTCTGAAGTGGTGCTGTTGCTGTAAAGTCCCTATCTATTATGTTTGGTGCTACTTTACCTACTTCACCCTTGAATGAGTGATACTTTTCTTTAGGTCTTTTGCCTTGCAATCCAAGGGAATGCATGATGCGTTGTACTCTTTTGTGATTAACAATATTTCCACGTCTTAAGAGCTCTCTATACACTCTTCTCACACCATATCTGCCTTTATGCTGATCAAATATTTTCTTGATTTCTTCAGTGAGTTCAGCATTTCTAAAAGCCTACAGTATCAACTTTACTGATTTCGTAGTAGTAAGTTGATTTTAGGCATATTTAAACCTTTTTAGTAGGTGCTTTAATTGGTATCCTTCTTCTCTGAGCGCTTTGATGATTGCTGCTTTTTCGCCTTGAGTTGCGCAGCCCATCTTTCTTGTCTCAAGGCGATCCTTTTTTTTACTACTTCAATCTCAGCTTTCATTGCCGCAATTTCTGCTCTTAGTCTGATTAACTCTTCACGTTCTGATTCAGTTAAAGGCTTGGGCTCAATCGTTTTCTTTTTCATATCAGGGTTCTTGCTCTTGCGACCTTTCTTTTTCATTCACAAGACCATTGTAACCTAATTCTTTGTATTTGCGAACCCACGTATATAGCATTCCATTATTTTATACCTGCAGAAACAGCAACTGATTTGTAGGGATTGTCCTGCTAATACTTTAGCAACTAATTCATATTTCGCTTCAGGGAGTCCACACTTTGTTATTACCTAAGTGCTTTAATGCATCTGGTCCATTTTGTTCTTCGATACGAGACCCAGTATCGAACCATTTGATGAAAGTTTGATGTTTTTATTCCTTCTGGTGTTTCAGGCCATATTCCTTGTCGATATAGCTCAATACACTCTAACTTATACTCATGACTGTAACGCATGAAAAATACCCTCCTTACTGGGTGTCCAGTAAAGAGGGTACATATCAGTTGAACGTAGGGGTTTTTCACATTCGGGCATAGCCCTTGCTCCTCGCTACGCGTCCAACGCGTAAACGCTTCTGCCAACTGCGTTCACTTAGTTTACTTTTTCTTTTTTACTTAAATATCCAACTTCGGCTATACTTAATTGATCTCCCAACTTATCTTCTTCAAGTTGATTTCTTATGTACTCCGCAATTCGGCTCGTGTTTTTCCAACCGTATCTACATAATATCCTTTGCACCAAAACGACCTATTTTTTTATATTTATATTTTAGTTCGCTGAATTGCTCATATATTAGCGTACTGCTTTTTACCTTTTTAAGTACCCTACAAAGCCTGAAACTGCCATTTTGGGTGGTATTTCAACCAGCATATGTATATGGTCAGGACATCACCTCAGCTTCGATAATATTTATCCCTTTCCATTCACACAGTTGTCTTAAAATCTTTCCTATTGCTACTTTTTTTCTGTCCATAAAAACACTTTTCTTCTGTACTTTGGTGCCAAAATACTATATGGTATTTTGCAATTCCATTCGAATGCGATAGACTATTTATGTCGTTAAGACCCATGATCTCCTCCTCCTAGGATTTTTGCAGTTGGCAGACCGCAATTATATCCTAACGGAGAGAGATTTCAGTCAAACGCGTAGCGTACACTGAACCCACGTCCAACGCGGGGTTTTTCTTATTACAAAAACTCCTTAGATAACTAAGGAGCTTTAATATCAAATTTATCTCGCCTTGTCTGAATCCCAGAAAGATCTTGAGAACAGTATTAGTATTGCGTACATCTCTAGTCTTCCAAGCAGCATTATAACCGAGCAAACTAGTTTACCTGCCGGTGAAAAAAATCCTGTAATCAGCATTCACTATCTTTCCAAAAACCCGCACCTACATTTGTGAATAGAGCGATAGGTGCCGTTAGCGTAGTCTCCATATCCATATTTTCTAGTGAGAGCACTAAAGCCGAAAGCAGGTATACCGCCATGAAAAGTAGTATGAACGTCGATATGATTGAAGCCTTGCTTGCTGAAACAGGTTTACCCTGAATTGTAACGGCTTTTATTGACTTTGGATGTATCCTCTTATACACACCTCTAGATATTAGCTTGAGGAATACTACAAACCTTATCACCTTGATTCCGCCACAGGTTGAATTTTGCACATCCACCTATTAGGCAAACCGCTATCAAGACAACCTTGCAAAACGTTGGCCAGGTTCCAACATCGGCAAATAGGAAACCGCTTGTGCATGCAAATGAAACTACACCGTAGAAAGCATTTAAGAAGGATTCCTTGATACCTGTACTTGTTCCTGAGATAAAGAGTCCTCCAGCAGTAAGCAAAGTTGCTACTGCTATTATTATGAGAAAGGCTCTGCTCTCTATATCTTTGATGATGTGTTTCATTCTACCCTGATATATGTTGATATATACAAGGAAGTTGAGCGACGAAATTATGGAAAAATATTGCAATGACCATCTTCACGTAAGGTGTAAAGTACATCTCAGCCGTACCGTGATAGTCTAAAAATACCAGCCGTACATATAGATGTCATGGTGTTAACTAAGGCCTCATAGAAAGGTACCTTGCCAAGCATAAGAAACATTAGCTCAAGCACTGAAATTCCAGCATATATACCATAGCAAAGATATGCGGTTTCCATGATTCTTGCGCTTCCTTGCATAAGTTCAGGGCCTGGAAGTTCGGCTGCAGCAAGCTTCTTACCACTTGCACCTAGCGACGACATAACAATGATGGCAAGAAGTATTACCCCCATTCCGCCAAGCCAACTCGAGGTAGCCTTCCAAAGCAAAATTCCTCTAGACATAAGATTAGGATCTATTACCCATGAGCTACTGGTTGTCCAGGATGCAACTGATTCAAATATCGCATCTACTACAGTAAAGCCCTTTCCTGCAAAAATATACGGTAAAATTCCACCTGTAATTACAGTAAGCCAGCACACTAGTACTACAAAGTAGCTTTCTCTTGATTTTATTACCTTGCCTGTCTGTTTCTTTGTTAGGAATAAGCCTAAAACTCCAAGAAGAGAAAGTATTCCTATCGAAAGAGTCATGGCTCTAAGCGACATAAGGTCGTGGTCCATTGCTGCGCAAAGAAATGATGGAACCATGGTCGCACTCTCTAGCAATAGAAGCGTAGAGATTGTTCTAAATATCAATTTATGATTAAATGACAATTCCTACCTCCTTACACTCTATTGCTGTCCCAGTATCTAGGCGAAAATAGGACGAGCAAAGTAAATAGCTCTAGTCTTCCAGCAATCATCAAAATGGATAACACAAAGGTCGCGTAGTCTGAAAAAACCGCTGAAATTCATAGTTGGTCCGACACCATTAAAGCCAGGACCCACATTGCTTAGGCATGTGAGAACTGCGGTAAAGCTTGTGACAAGATCTTTTACCATCAACGGCAATAAGTAGAGTTCCAACAAAGAGCACTGCTATATAAAGAAAAAATGAAATTAACTATACTTGTAACAACAGACTGCTGCACAGGAATCTTATTAATAGTCATATTAATGATTCTGTTTGGGTGTAACCTGGAAAAACCCACGCTTAACATATTTGATAGCTGCAAGAATTCTAATCATCTTGACGCCTCCACCTGTGGAAGACGAGCACGCACCAGTTATCAAAACAATAAATATCAGCATCTTGCAGAAAGCTGGCCAAAGATCGAAAGTCTGCCGTCGCATATCCCTGTTGTAGTCATAACGGAAACTATGTGGAAGAAGGAATCTCTTATAGCCTTTGATATGCTTGCATACCCTCCCTGAAGCATCAGTACGATAGCTGAAGCAAAGGAGAAAGTAAAGATAATTCCAAGGTATAGTCTTAGCTCCTCATCTGCAAAAATCCTTAAATCTCTTGCGAGGAATAAAGAAGTAAAGGTTAAAGTTTATTCCGCAAAGCGCCATAAATATGATTATAACCCACTGAATATAAGGACTTGTAAAATGTGCCACGCTGTCTGCATAGTTTGAAAACCCGCCTGTTCCAACGGTTCCAAATGTATGAATAGCCGAGTCATATGCACTCATTCCACCGACTACTAACAGAATAAATTCTACTACTGTAAAATCCTATATATAGAATATATAGCGTCTTGGAGTTATCTGAAAACCTTGCAGTTACTTTTTGTTAGAGTTGGTCCTGGGGTCTCAGCAGACGCAACGTTTTTGTCCACCTATGCCTATAGATGGAAGAAGTGCAGTTGCAAGCACAACTATACCCATTCCTCCTAGCCAATGCGTGAACGAACGCCAAAAAGAGCACAGATTTTGCCTGCGACTCTATATCTGTCATTATAGTAGCTCCTGTAGTCGAAAAAAACCCGAGCATAGCTCAAAGAATGCATCAAAAGGATTTGGGATAGCACCTGTCAAAACCATTGGCACAGCGCCGATGATGGAGCTTACAATCCAAATCAAACTAACTATTAAAAAGCCATCCCTCTGCTTAAGCTTAAGATCACTTGGATTGAAAAATTTCATCAAAAATAAGCCCTACTATGCCGCACGCTGCCATTGTACCGCCAAAGCAAAGCCCCTCAAAAATATTCTCCATAGATAAGGGCTATTATTACAGTCGGTATAAAGGAAATACCAAGCACTGCAAATAGAGCCCCCATCATTCTCAGTAAAGCACTGTGTTTCTTAGATGACATCTAACACTCCACTATCTAATCTTCATAAGTTTCTCTAGATCTGCGATATCGGATAGTAGCGAGAACATAATCACTCTATCTCCATCTTTGATTCTAGCATTTCCGTCAGGTATGATAACCTCTCCCTGACGATATATGGAAGCTATAAGAACTCCCTTAGGAAGGTTTAGGTTTTGAAGAGTATCTCCAACCATCTTCATTCCTGGAGTTGCTACAACCTCAATAATCTCAGCCTGACCCTGAACGAGCATGGACGAAATTACTCTCTTCTCGCCCTGGATAATACTGAAGATATAAGCAGCGGTGATATCGAGTGGGTTAAGCACCATATCAACGCCCATCTCCTCAATCAGTCCAGAATAGCTTTCTCTACTGATCTTAGATATTACATCTTCTATTCCCTTCTGCTTTGCAGTTAGTGCAAGCAGTAGGTTTTGTTCGTCGTATCCAGTTGCTGTAACAAAGGCATCCATCTCATCAATGTTTTTCCTCCTCAAGCATATCCATATCAGTTCCATCGCCGTGAAGAATCATGACATTTGGTATTCTTGTTGAAAAGGTATTGACATCTTTCCTTGCTCTGCTCTACGAGCTTAACTGAAGCTCCAAAATCTGCAAGCCTCTGAGCTAGATAGTAGCCAGTCTTTCCTCCACCGATAATCATTACCTTCTGAAGATCTGTATACTTGCCCTTTACATGAACTTTTTGTTAAGTTCCATGATTTCATTCTTTTCGCCGACAACGTAAACGGCATCATCTTCGCGGATTTCGTCGTTACCATGAGGTATGATAACCTTACCATTTCTTGATATGGCGGCAATCAGCATGTCTGGCATAAGCCTTCTAACCTCAGGCATCTTAAGACCGATGAGTTCTTTCTTACGCTTAGCCTTAAACTCGATAAGTGCAATTCGACCGCTTGTGAAAACACCGTTGTTTAGCGTGTATTTTTTTCTGAGAGATATTTGTATATCTCCATAGTAATAGCAAAATCAGGGTTAACGATGTAGTCGATACCCATTGATGTTCTAATGAATTCGAAATGCTTCATATACTCTGGGTCTCTAACTCTGACTATGACCCTGTGGCATCCTAGCTTCTTAGCAAATCCACCGATGACAAGGTTAGTCTCGTCCCTACCAGTTGCAACAAGCACGTACTGGAACTTGTTTATTCCTATCTCTTTTAGTACGTTGATATCTCTGGCATCCTCATTTACAGTCATAACGTCAAACTGCTGAGAAAGTCTGTCGAGCAGCGCGTCATTTGTGTCAACAATCGTTATTGAATAATCTCCACCAACTAGCGCCTCGCATACTTTGATGCCTAATTTTCCTCCGCCTATAATCGCTATATTCATCTGGATTCCTACATTCCCTCCACTATCTATGCAAAAGCGTTGTAAATCGCTCTGATAGCAGTTTCAAAATCTTTATTCTCTACTCCGACGATGATATTGATTTCACTTGATCCCTGTTCTATCATCCTCAGGTTTACATTTGCATCAGCAAGTGCTCCAAATAGCTTAGCTGATACACCCTTACGTCTATTCATTCCGTGACCTACAGTGGCAATCAGCGCCATATCCTCAAAGCACTCTATTCCATCTGGTTCAAGCTGCTTTCTAAAAGCATCTACCATATCATCTAGTCTGCCTTTGATAGAGCTATTAGAAATTACTACAGATACCGTATCTATTCCGCTTGGAATGTGCTCAAAGCTGCAATCAAAGTCCTCAAGTATAGCAAGGATTCTTCTAACAAATCCACGCTCTGTGCTCATCATGTGCTTGTATAGCGCAATAACTGTAAAGTCCTTCTTACCAGCAATACCTGTAATTACATCTCCATCTCCCGTATACTCAGGCTCAGCAGTAATCATTGTACCTGGGTCCTGCGGAAGATTTGTATTTCTGATGTTGATTGGAATATTTTGCAACTCTAACCGGGTAGATAGCATCTTCATGAAGAACTGAAGCTCCCATATATGAAAGTTCTCTAAGCTCCTTGTATGAAATCTTATCGATTCTTCTTGGATTATCCACAATATGCGGATCAGCCATCAAAAAGCCTGAAACATCTGTCCAGTTCTCATACACCTCTGCGCCTATAGCTCTAGCAACTACAGCACCAGTGATATCCGAGCCCCTCTTGAGAACGTCTTAACATTGCCTGATGACTTATATGAGCCATAGAAGCCAGGAAGAACTGCATATTCGTGCTTATCTAAGCATTCCCTGATAGCCTTATTTGTCTCCTCTTCGAGCATCTTACCGTTATCAGAAAACAAAAATGAGCTCCTGCGTATCGACAAAGTCGTAGCCCTAGGGAAGTCAGCTGTTAGCATAGCACTCAAATACTCACCTCGGCTTGCGATATAGTCAGGTGTGCAACCCTTCTCTAGGTTCTCTCTGATAATATCAAACTCCTTAGCGATATTAACCTTTGTATCTAGGGTTTGCAGCAGTAGCAGTGAACCTATCCTCTACAACCTGAAGTAGCTGGTTGTACGGGAAGTTATGCTCTCTGTGCGTATGACAAAAGATATAGGATATCCGTCATCTTTGTATCTGTATCAAAAACGCTTACCAGGCGCTGAGACGATGATATATCTTCTGTCCTTGTCTGCTGTAATGATTTCCTTTAATTTTTCAATCTGAAATTTGTCAGCAACAGAAGAGCCACCGAACTTAGCTACCTTAACTCCCATGTGTAAAATTCTCCTTTTGATAAGCCAATTTCGAGCTATCTTTATATTATATCAAAAACAATTCTCAATGCAAATAAAATAGCTCGATATATGAGTAAATACCCATATATCGAACTTTTCTAGTCTGTCAATTTAATCGTGTTGTCAATTCAATTATAGTTCTGCCTTTAGTGCATCTACCTTGTCTAGCTTTTCCCAAGGTAGTTCAACATCTGTTCTTCCGAAATGTCCGTATGCAGCAGTCTTTCTGTAGATAGGGTCTTCTTAGATCCAAATCTCTGATAATAGCTGCTGGACGGAAGTCGAAGTTTTTCTCTACGATCTTTGCAATTTCCTCATCGTCGAGCTTTCCTGTGCCGAATGTATCAACCATGATAGAAACAGGCTTAGCAACACCGATTGCATAAGCAAGCTGAATCTCGCAGCGGTCAGCAAGCCCTGCTGCAACTACGTTCTTAGCTGCATATCTAGCTGCATATGATGCTGAACGGTCTACCTTTGTTGGGTCCTTACCTGAGAATGCACCACCGCCGTGTCTTGCAAATCCACCGTATGTATCTACGATGATCTTACGTCCTGTAAGCCCTGAATCTCCGTGAGGTCCGCCGATTACAAATCTGCCTGTAGGGTTTACGAAGTACTTTGTCTCATCATCAAGAAGCTCTGCTGGAATTGATGCCTTGATTACCTTCTCAATGATATCCTTGTGAATCTGCTCCTGGCTAACATCAGGATCGTGCTGTGTCGAAATCAAAACAGTATCAATTCTCTTAACCTGATGTCCATCGTACTCTACTGTAACCTGGCTCTTTCCGTCAGGTCTTAGGTATGAAAGCTCTCCGCTCTTTCTCACCTCTGTGAGCTTTAGAGCTAGCTTGTGTGCTAGTGAGATTGGCATAGGCATAAGCTCTGGTGTCTCGTTGCAAGCATATCCGAACATAAGTCCCTGGTCTCCTGCACCAACCTGCTCAATTTGGTCATTGAGAGTACCTTCCTTGTACTCAAGTGCGTGGTCAACACCCATAGCGATGTCTGATGACTGTTCGTCGATAGCTGATAGAATTGCACATGTGTTTCCATCAAAACCATACTCACCCTTGTTATATCCTATGTCGTTTATTACACCTCTAACGATCTTTTGGGATGTCAATATAGCAGTTTGTGCTAATCTCACCCATTACCATTGCATATCCTGTTGTTGTAGTTGTTTCGCAGGCAACTCTTCCCTGTGGATCTTGCTCCATAATTGCGTCCAAAATCGCATCTGAAATTTGGTCACAGATTTTATCTGGATGTCCTTCTGTTACTGACTCTGAAGTAAATAGCTTTCTCATTTTGCTCCTTTCCTCACCTTATCAAAAGAAAAACCTTTCCTCAAAAAGAAAAGGTTTGAACTCACAATTCATTCCTCATCTTTCAGACTGTTATCTGTAGGGATGTAGCACCTTTCCGTGCCTATCAGCACATAGGTTGCCGGGCATCGCAGGGCCTATTCCTCCGCCGCTCTTGATAAGGATTATACCCAAAGTATACAGATTTTAACAAAATTGTCAAGGCAAAAGTAAATGAGATTTTAATCTATTAAGTACGCATAAGTACGCAAAATCAAAAGCAAAAGAGGGCCGAAGTTTATTTCGTGCCCTCTCTGTGCTACACTTCACATATTAAAGTCAGCTAAGACTTGTGGAGTATTTGGGTTTAACTATATATTAGGAATATAAGTCTATTTCTTAAGTAATTTGTTAGCAGCTTCGCTCGAAATCAAATCATCTCCGCCCAACACAAAAGCACTTTTGAACCTTTGCCTTAGATATATACGCAGCTGCTTCAGATAAATTGCTATTACTTACTAAAAGTAGAGGGCTATTATCAATAGCACATAATACACCTGCACAAAGGCCATCTGGAAAGTTAAGACCATATGTTAAGTATACCTTTTTGTGTTCTCCTGCAAAAGAATTTTTCAGCCACTACTCTTGATGTAGCAAACCTATCTGAACCTTCTAGACGTTCAACATTGCCAAGCTTTGATACTTCATTTTCGACATTCTTGCTAACAACATCACTTCCACCTATCAAATAGAAATTCTTGCCGTTATGAGTTTTTAAGTATGCTATCTGTTCATCACTTAGCTTGCTTCCTACTAGCATTATAGGCTTTACCTGCTGCTGATGCCGAAAGAGCATCAGCAAAAATTGTATGCGTTACAAAGTGCGATATCCTCACCATGAGCACCAGATGCCTTAGGGACCTCCAGATTTGTTTCAAATCTTGTGTCACCCTCAAGTCTATGTTTGTTTCCTGGCATCATATCAGCAATTTGCTTTGATACGACATCTTCTCCTCCTATGATATAGATATTTGCATTTTCCGATGCATTCTTTTTACATAAGCACTTATGTCATTTGCACTTGACTTATTTACTATCAAAAATAGGAGCATTCTTGACCTTAGCAAGATATGTAGCAGAAAGCGCATCCGCAAAGTTCTCACCGTTTGCAATTACAATATTGTCGAACTTCTCACACCAAGTTTTTTTCTTTTTAGCTTATCAGCTATTGCCATTGAAGTCTCAAAACGAGTTTCACCTGCAATTCTCTCTGTGCCCTTGTCTTTATCGTTCTTTAATCTTTCAACCTCTTCTGCAAGTTCTTTAACCTTGGCTTCAGCAGCTCTTTTATCGGCCTCTGCTCTCTCTGCCTTTGCAATAGCATTATTAAGTTCAGCTTCAGCTTTTTCTGCTCTTGCTTCTGCTGCCTTCTTAGCAGTTTCTGCCTTTTCAGCCCTTGCCTCTGCCACCTTCTTATCAGCCTCTGCCTTTTTCAGCCTTTGCTTCAGCTAATTTCTTTTCTGCTTCTGCTTTTTCTGCCTTAGTTACAGCCTTATCCTTTTCTGCCTCTGCAGATGCGAGCTTATCTTGAGCCTTTTTCTTTTCACTTTCAGCCTGAACAAGTTTTTCTTCTGCCTGCCTCTTAGCTTCTTCAGCCTTAGCAGACTTTTCTTCAGCAGCATTCTTTGCTTTTTCAGCTTCAGAAGCCTTTGCCTCTGCTGCTTTTTGAGCCTTCTCTGCTTCAGAAGCCTTTAACTCAGCATCAGCCCTGCCTTTTTCTATATCAGCAATTTTTCTTATTTAGAGCATCCTCGTCGATTGTCTTTTCTATCGATACTGTTAGTTCATCTTCGGTTGTAAGCTTAGCTGTAATCTCATAAACACCATGATCATTTGGTATAATCTCTGTGCCATCAACACTTACTGTGTACTTATATAGCTCTTTCTTATTGATTTTAAAGCTTAATTCACTTCCCTGTGAGCAATATCTTGGGTTTTCGCCCTCGACATCCTTTATTCCGCTTCCAACAAAATCCACCTTGCACTTCTTTGCTAGCTTGATTTTGATATTAGGCAAGCTGCTAAGGTTTCCTGATACAGTATCTGCGTTCAAATTAGGGTTCAATCCCTGTGAATATGTTAGGTTTTCTATGTGATCCTGGATTACTTCCAAATCCATTGCTCTCTAGGCACCCGTTAACTAGCTCAAGTTCATCTCCTTCGATGTTATCTGGAATAGTCAATGAAACTAGCTGCTGCTTAGGGTTTCCACTAAAGTCGTAAACACCGAAAGGACTTCCAGGAACGGATTTGTATGATTTCATTCTTATCCTTATATGAAATTGTTGTATTTCTGTTATATACACCTGCTAGCTTTTTCCACTGGATTTAAAAAGACCATTGAATTGGATATTTATCTTATCTCCAGCCTTCAGTTTTGTTGTATCCGTTATCTTGTTTCCATTTGTGTCAAGGATTTCATAGTTCATCTCTCTTGCATTTATTACTTGATATGTTGTCTTACCATCCTTTTTCTACTTTAATGATATGTCTTCCCGTTGTTAACTTTGATACTGTAACTTCACCACTTGCATTTGTATTAACACCATCATTAGTGAATCCTTTTATACTTAAGGCTTTCTTCCACTACGCTTCTGTTGACAGTCACTGTGCTACCAGCTTCTGGCTTAAACGAATAGCTTGCACCATTTTCACCCTTTAGATAGTAAATTGTGTCATGTTCTGCATCGATTGGCATCATCTTGACCCCACGATTGATATTCATATTTGTCTGTATTGATGAATCGTTATTGCCAACTTTAACCATAAACACACCAGTAAGTTCCGGCCAAATTGCTGAAAAATCAGTGCCTCCCTGAGCTTCTGAATGTATTACTGCATCGTATTTTACGAGTACAATTGCTGTTCCGCTATGATTTGCTTTGATCTTTGCTACAGCCGAATTATTCTTATTTGCTGTTACTGATACTACATCTGATGCATTTCCATTCTCATCTATTACCTCGTAGTGGAAGTCTGGAATTGCAATTTTGCTGTTCATGAAGTTTTCTATAGGCTGCCAGTTTCTAACACAGTTTAGTTCATAGCTTCCGCCCTCTGCCATCTCAAGGAAACCCTTTTGATTTATGTTGATATAGACATTTGCCATGTCGTGAACATTCTTATCAAATCTATAAACAGTGTCCTTCTGATAGCTGCTATCTCCTATGTGCAGATCCTTTTTCTGTGACCTTGATAGGCTCTGTTACATTGAAGTTCTTAGGGAAAGCCCAGTATGTTACTCCATTAGGATTCTGAACGCGATAGAAATACTTGCTCTGGTCTTTTGCCATCTTGAATTTTGCACTAACACCATCAGGTGTCTCCGTAATCTCAGGCTCTACGAAGTTGTACTTATAGTAGTTTCTACCGTCACCGTAGCCTGCCGATATCTTTTGAACCCTTTAGGAGCAATTATCGTTAGATCTCGTGATTTCAGGCATGGTAGCCCTTATATCGGTGTTGCTGTTTGTCTCGTTTGCTGTCTTTACGACCTTAATACTAGTATGAGTTTTCGCCTTATCTCCTATAGGTGTCAGGCTTGCCTCTACTGTATCCCTATCCATATATAGGAATGAAAGCTTATTATTCTCATTTTTACCAAAGCTTATAGTTCTGAGAGTTCCATCATTTCCGCTCACCTTGACATCGAGCTTATAGTCTTTGTCCTGCACCCATCCTGAGTTTCCTATATTGAAGTCCCATATTCTATGCAGAGTTACGCTGTTATTTTCTTTTGTGAAACTCAGCTTTATGCCACCGTTCAGCTCATCGTTAGGACCATAGCCTTCGAACCAGTAGTCTCCTGCCGGAAGCTCCGTCTTATACTGCAATGCCCAGCTATCCGGCGATGTACCGATGCCTTCCAGAAGGTTTTTGTCTCCCTTAACACCATTTTTGAGAGTGTAGAGTTTTCCGCTCTTAATCTGCCTTGAATGCAAGCCTTTTATTGTAATCGGGAATTTTTCCTCAGGCTGTTCTTCCTCAGCTCCGGTTACATCTAAAATAGCTACCGCCGGTGTTGATACAATCTTGTCCTGCTCTGGGTCTTTTTGACCTTCCATGGCAATGAAGTATCTTCCAGTTGCCATGCCAGTTGTGTCTAGCTCAAAGCTTCCGTCTTCATTCTTATGTAATGTCTTTAGTGCATTGCATTCGCTAAGCTTCTCGTGAGTAAAATCAGATGCTTTTATTACCTTTAGCTCTTTGACATTTGATGGAAAAATTCCTGTTCCGGAGCTTTCTGAAGACATCATGTCCTGCCAATGACGCTCTGCAGTTATGTTTAGTAGTTCACCTGCATTAACCTCTGACTTACAATTAAGTGCATTAAATCCAGCTAGCTTACTACCGAAGAAGTTAGTGTTTGAAAAAAATGCCCTATCTGAATGTCATCGCCATCATTTAACTCAATTTGATCTGCCGTTGCTCCCCAACCTTCTGAAGCCTGCGGAAACTTGCCATTTACATAGTAGTTGAGATTGCTATCAAAGTTTAGAAAGCTTGTAAGGTACATGCTTCCTGCTTTTCCACTCATAGAAAAGAGTTCTGTTCCTATATGATCCCTAAGAGCACCTTCACCTACATTATCAGGATCAATGCCTAGGTAGTAAACCTCTGCCATATATATGTAGAGGTGAAGCAAGGTAATGTGACCCTTTGCAGTTTCTGCTGTACCCTTTACCTCATCATCTTTACCGTATGACCCATTATGGAAATAGAACTTTTCTAATCCATAGTTTGCTAAATCAAAGTATTTTAGTTTTACTCTTTCCTTTGCCATGGGCTTACTCGATAAGCCACCATGGTTCTTTGCTACAACAAAGTTTTCATCATGTGAAAATGAAAACTGTACATCGACGCCATCACCAGAAGCTGGTGCTCTATGCACCTCTGCAAAAAGCTGATGTAGGAATCAATGATAGGATCATAAAAGACTCAAAAAGCAATGCGAGCAACTTCTTAGATCCACATCTTCTGTCTGCCATTGTTTCTTCCTTTCTGCTGCAATAAAAAGACCGCAGCACACAAATAAAAAGCTGCAGTCCGTTTTTCCCGCAATAAAATAAGTCAAGTACCTTCCTGCACTTGCATCTCGATTACGAGCAGGTCTCCTGACTTATGTCTCAATACAGCATTAACCTTCTCGGATAAAATCCAATGGTCGCGCTTGCCCTAATGCTGCTCTCCAATTACAGTGGCGGAATCTGTCTCGGATTTACACCGAGTTCCCTCTTAGCTATCTCCTAAGGTGCAATCTCAAACCTTTCTGATAGAACTCATAATATACATCGAGTAAATTTTAGCATATCTGCTATAATCAGTCAAATCTAATTGTTCCCTCTAATGCCTCTTTTTGGACACTCTAAGCCTCTTTACAATTTAACCCTCAAACGATTATAATTATATAAAAAACAAGAGGTATTTTTTTGAAAAAAGATAATATAAACAGTAGTAGCCCAAGATTTTTCAGTTATTGAAGGTGGTTTGAAAACCAAGCCTCCTACTTTGGTTGACGAACTCAGGGCTTCGCTCAAAAACAGTTGCTTTGAGATTAAGGCAACTAATACTAGGCTTATGGGGGTGGTTGGACTCATGCTATCATATAACATGATTGGCCACCGTTTCACTCAGCTTTTTATCCTCGACTATGAGGAGTATGGCATAGCAGACTATGTTGGACTATTTACAGATTCTGAGGAGGAAATAGAAGCTCATGCAAATACCATGTTCGGCGCTCTTGGCGGCGAATGGGTCGAAATTGGTGCCGAAGAAAGCTGGGCACTGATAGCAAGTGCAGATAGAATAACCGAAGAATATGGTGCTGAGTTTCCCGAAGACTACCTACAGTTTCGCGAGGCCATTAAAGGTGCTGACGATGACAAAGAAACATATATCTCTGCGCTTTCAAAGGTATGTATTAGACTAAGGTCAGATGATGAGCTAGTCAACTACTTTTTTATGCGCTGTGTTGGAAAGGATAAGGCCCCTCTTAGCATACTTTGTTCAGAGGACTTCCTTTATAGTACTGATGGCGAAACTTCCCCATACGAAGAATTCTCTAAGGGGCTCAAAATAAGCAATCCATCCACTCTTTTTAAGAATGATGTGGAAAAAGACAGGTCCAAGAAAGTATATATGTAAATCTCTAGTCGAAGACGATGGTCTTTTTGCCTCATAATTAGTGAAGTTCGTGTTGTAAAAGATGTGATTAAGTCGGCTAAAGTAATTTCTTGTATGGAAATCACTGTTTGGGAATCTGCTATGCAGCTTCGCCGAGTAGACTATGTTTTGACAGCAGAGTGCAAATGCAGTCAGGATGAGTTTTCAAAGCTCATAAGCAAGACATTCCACACTGTGAACTCTCACTCCCACGAAAACGGCATGCTATACATGATATATAGGAACAATAACGACCATGTGTGCAGTCCTCACTTTAGACTGGATGCTGATCTAATAGGAAGTGTATTCTTCATCGATGGGAAAAGAAGCTATAGTCTGCTCAGCAGAGCCAGGCGATACCGATATAATATCAAAGGTGCTCTTCCTATCCGATTATTTTTAGAGAAAATGATAAGCTTGGCAAAAATCGAGAGATTTAAATTCGACGATAAGATTATAGGTCCTTTCATCGATAGCGGTATGGATGATTTCAGGAATTTATAGAATTTTATAAGGGCTAAATAGTGTTTTTCAAAAACTTACCCAGTTCCTTAAATATGTTTTTATGTCAACCTTTGTTCGTTTTTTTCCATCAAAGGTTTTCAACATAAGTAAATCCATATTTTTTTCAACAATATGAGTACTTATCCACAGCAAACACAAAAAAATCGTATACAATTTTGTCCTTTATTGCCTGTGGATAAGTTTCTAAAAAGAAAATCCACTATATTTCAACGAGTATTCTATTTTTTTCTGTTTTGTCAATAGCAAGTTATCCACAGATTTTATAATAAAAATAAAAAGTTTTGTTCTTTAGGAAAAATGGTAGAGTGTTTACAGTTTGAAAGCCTTGCAGTTGCAAAACACAAATTATCTATTCAAAAAGGAAGGATTTTTTTATGAAAAACCATCAAACTTTTTCAAAGCGATGTATATAGACGCATTGCTGATGCAGTAGTGTTACAATTTGATAAGGACCATTCAAAAATACAAGCTGCCTGGTTTTGGATAGCACTATTTTCTTCCCTACTGGTGGAGGCCAAAGCTGTGATTTAGGAACAATAAATGGATTTGAAGTAATAGATGTCTTTGAAAAAGAAAAATATCGTCTACCACATTCTAAAGGGATGCGATGCTAGTATTGAGACCGGAGACACTGTTAGTTTTAGAGATAGACTGGGATAGACGTTTTGATAACATGCAAAAGACACTGCGGAGAGACATCCTTTCTGGAATCTTCTTTAGACTCTTTGGCGGAGTCAACCGAGGCTTCCATATGGGAGAAGACTATATGACTATTGATATAAGTCTTGAAGCTGACGAGAACTATAGTGAAATCAACTGGGAAATGGCCATGCAGGCAGAACTAGAGACAAATAAGGTTATATGGGGAAATACCAAAGTCTCTGCTTACCACTTTGATACTAAGGCAGAGGCCGAAAAAATGCCTCTAAGAAAGGCTTTAAACCTAGAAAAGGATATAACGATTGTAACAATAGGAGACATCTCTAATCCAGCAGACTCCGTCGCATGCTGCGGAACCCACCCATCAACAGCAGGTCAGGTTGGGATGGTCAAAATTTATAAGATTGAGCCTAACAAGGGGTATGTTTCGCATCTTCTTCGAAGCAGGACAAAGAGCTCTAGCTCACTACGATACTCGTTTTGATATAATGACAAAGCTAGAAAACGACCTATCAGCAAGCCATACTAATCTCTTATCAAAATATGAAACCCAAAAGGAAAAAGCAAGACAGATCAAAGATAGGCTTTACCACTTAAGCAAGGAATTCATAAGACGTGAAATTTTGGATTTGAAAGAGTCTAACGATAGAATAAGGCAGTATAATTTCTAGATTCAAACGACATAATGGAGATTGGAAATGCAATGAGTCCTGAAATAGACGATATTCTTTTCCTCATAGACGATATCACAAACACGGTATTCATATTCTCAAGCAAAAACGACTGCGGCGCCCTCGTAAAGGAATACGCTCCTTCCCTAGAAGGCAAAGGCGGCGGAGGCAAGAACTTTGCTCGCGCAGTCTTCCCAAGTTCTGATAGAGCTTTGAGCTTTGTTGAGATTATAAACAAATAAACACACATACGAAAAAAAGGACCCGCAGTTCATTTTACTGTCAGGTCCCTTTTGCTCTTTCTATTTTGTTTCCGTTTCTTCTTCGGTTTTATTAGACTTCTTTTTGAAGAAGTTTAAATCACTTCCCATAAACAAGAATCTTCTTATTGCAAACAATACTCCTATCGCACAAACCGCTACGAGCATTGAAGTCATCGGTAAATGTTCAACCACCATCTGCCTAGCAGTTGCAAGCATCATAACGTCTATGACATCCTCTAATCTATGCCTTATCAAAAAGCTTTACAAACTCTATACCTACAGATACTACTAGAAGATCGCTAAGCAGCCTGTTGAACTCGTCTGTTGACATCTTAGTAAATCCACCGTCTTCAATCAGACCTATACAGATTCTGATAAGTACCCTGCTGCAACAATTACAATTATAATCGCTGCAAGGATCTCTACAAAAGACGATATCTTTGTAATAAGTATATCAAACTTATATCTTATCTTTATGTAATTCATTGTACCCCTCTCAAATATAAAAAGATTAGACTAATTTTTCTAATGCTGCAAGCTTTGCACAAACGCAGAATACATCCATGGCATCCTCAAGCTCTTCTACTGGAGGAAGCGAAGGTGCTATTCGGATATTGCTATCTTGCGGATCCTTTCCGCATGGGAATGTTGCTCCCGCAGGCGTCATCTCAACACCAGCCTCCTTAGCAAGCTCGAGCACGCGCTTTGCTGTATTTTCCATAGCTTCATAGCTCACAAAGTATCCTCCTTAGGAACCACCCAGCTGCCAATTCCAAGCGGAGCAATTTCTCTATCTAGATACTTGATGACCGTATCAAACTTTGGCTTCATAATCTTAGCATGCTCTCTCATCAAAGCGAGAGTATTTGCCTTATCCTTAAGGAACTTGACATGCCTTATCTGGTTAACCTTATCAAAGCTTATAACCTGAACACCGAAGCTCTTTGTCAGATATTTGATATTCGCCTCGCTTGATGCCATAACCGATATACCGGCGCCAGGGAATGTCACCTTTGATGTTGAAGCAAACTCATATGCCATGTCTGCATTTCCATACTCCTTACAGAGCCCAATTATATCTGGAAACTCTACAAAATCTCCATCAAACTCATGGATGCAGTAAGCATTGTCCCACATTAGCATAAAGTCCTTAGCTGCAGGCTTAAGTGCTGCTAGTCTTCTCACGGTTTCTTCGCTATATATTATGCCCTTGCGGATTTGAAAACTTAGGCACGTTCCACATGCCTTTTACACTTTCATCCTTGACTAATTCCTCAACAAGATCCATATCTGGACCTGTCTCAAGCATAGGAATATTAATCATCTCAAATCCGAGCTTTTCGGTAATCGTAAAATGTCTGTCGTAACCTGGAACAGGGCATAGCCACTTTATCTTATCCAGCTTAAACCATGGTTTTTCACTATTCAGAAGGCCATTTGTAAACGCTTCACAAATTGTCATATACATTAGCTGAAGACTCGCGTTTCCACCAATGAAACACTCTCGTTTTTCCTTAACGCCGAGAATCTCCGAAAAAGTACTTCTTAGCTTCAGGCATTCCCGAAAGTTCACCGTAGTTTCTTATGTCTACATTTCCGAGTTCGCACTCAGAAGGTTCTACCAAAAATATCCAAAAGCCCACTTACGAGATTAAGCTGACTCTTACCAGGCTTTCCTCTTGCCATGTTAAGATTAAGGTTCTTTTCTTTTAAGTGCCTTGAACTTTATTTCGAGTCTGTTTTTTTCATCTAACAACTCTTCTCTTGACATTTCACTATATCTCATGAATTCCTCCGAGCGATAAATTTCCTTTTTAATAATATAGCATTATAGCCCTTTCTACAATAGAAAACTTCTAGTTTTTACATTTTATAATCAAAAACCGATAAGCCTAGCATAATTACACTAGTATTATCGGTTTATACACATTATTATAATTCCTAAATCAAAACTTTTAGGCTAATTTACTTAATCTCAGCCTTAGACACTATGAGAATACATATCTTATGCATCCTTGAAAATGAGGTGCTTAAGTCTCTTATAAACTAGGAAAGTCACTATCGATACCACCCCAAAACTTGATTAGGTTAAATGGCAATATTGATAGAATCATTAGTGAAAATAAGCTATTGATATGTGAGTTTATTGCATGTCCCATTCCGATGATTGCATCCATTGGAATTCCATATAGCTTGGAGTATGCTGGGAATATGAAGAATAGGTTGCTAAGTACACATACTATGCTTACTGTAATTGTTCCAACTGTTAGAGCAATAGCTGCACCCTTCTTAGTTCTTCTGAAGTGATAGATAAGAGCTGCAGGAACCATATATGCAATAGCAGCGATAAGGTTAGCAAGTTCGCCGACAAATGCAGTCTCTGTTCCTCTTATCATAAGTCTAAGTGCAAGCTTTTACTATACATACTAGTATACCCTCTATAGGTCCCATCATGAAAGTTGCTAGCATAGCAGGTAAATCTGCAAAGTCAAACTTCATAAAACCAGGGGCAATCGGAATAGGAAAATCCACCATCATAAGAGCCATACTGATAGCTCCAAACATCGCAACAAGAATCATATTTTTTGTTGTGAATACCTTGTGTTTTTCTTTGTTTAAATTCATTACGTTTTCATCTCTTTCCATTTGAGATACCTCCAAAATATATTGCTTCGGTTTTCTCAATGCTCATTGGCAAGAAATGAACATAAAAAGCCGAGCTACCATCAATTGATGGAACTGATGACGCCCGACTCAAAAATAGCCTATATCTATCCATTCCATCTTTTCCCATCCGGACTAACCAACTAGCTGTATTAACTCGCAGAACCAAGCCAATATCAAATGTTGGAATACCGTCGGTTTCGGAATTTCACCGAATCAGCCTAAAAAGGTTTGTGGACTATACCACCGGTCAGGACTCTCACCTGCCTCAAAGATAGTTGCATTCAATTATCTACTCGCTGCACATCTATTGCCTGTGCAACACTATAATGTTAATACCCATACAACTAGATGTCAACCTTTTCGAGTAAAAACTATGCATGAATTTCCATAAAATATCTTTGCTTTACCTATGAACTTAAATGTCAACATTAAATAAGAAAAATCATTGTCGGAGCAGACCGTAAAAATTGAACGATTTGGTATCTGAATAAAAACTTTGTGAAAAACTTTGCTCAATGTCGTTGACAAGCCTTTTTGCCTTGTGGTAATATATTCCTTGCGTTAGACAAGCAAATATGTGTCATTAGCTCAGCTGGCAGAGCACCTGACTCTTAATCAGGGTGTCCAGGGTTCGAACCCCTGATGACGCACTCAAGAACCCTCGGAATTTAGTTCCGAGGTTTTTTTATTTTAGCTAGGCCTGCCCTTGCATAAATATTTATATTATGCTATAATTCCTACAATATTTTTTTGTTATTTACTAAGGAGAATTTAATTATGAAATTAGTTTGTTTAGATCTAGAAGGCGTTCTCGTTCCTGAGATTTGGATTGCCTTTTGCTGAAGAAACAGGCCTAGAGGCACTTTAAGAAAACGACGAGAGACGAGCCAGATTACGACAAGCTCATGCAATACAGACTCGATATTTTGGCAGAAAAATAATCTTGGACTAGAGCAGATTCAAAAATACCATTGAAAAAGATAGATCCTCTTCCAGGTGCTATCGAGTTCCTAAACGAGCTCAGAGAGCTTACACAGGTTGTAATCATCAGTGATACATTCAGTGAATTCGCAAAGCCTTTTGATGAAGAAGCTCGGATACCCCACTCTGTTTTGTAACGAGCTAGAGGTTGCAGCAGATGGCAAGATTACAGGAATCAAAATGAGACTAGAAGATTCCAAGCTAAACACTGTAAAGGCGCTTCAGCTTGCAGGTTGTGAGACAATCGCATCAGGTGACAGCTTTTAATGACCTAGGAATGATTAAGCAGAGCCAGTACGGATTCCTATTCAGAACCACAGACTCAATTAAGAAGGAGCACCCAGAGGTTCCTGCATTTGAAGAATATGACGAGCTACTTGAAGCAATCAAAAATCCCTGTAATAGGGATTTTTATATCATAATATCTTGTGCAAAAATAGTCGTATATATCAAAAATCAGAGTCACGTTACCTACTATTAGACCAAAAGTCGCAAGCAAGGTCTTTTGCTGTACCTGGCTTAAAATCTGTGCTAATCAAATATGGCCAAAAGCATACCATTGGGAAAAATGGCTATTAACACGCATACATAGGTAGGAAAGCTTGTCCAAAGAAAGCGTGTCGTCTCTAACCAGTGACCCCATGAAGGTATCACTATTTTTGCTTATAGTGAAAAAGTATGCATATAAGATGGACAACAAGAAGATAAATGGCATACTTTTGTCTTGTTTAGCGTTTTTTATTTTTCATTTTATCTAAGTATCCTTGCTAATTCTTCTATCGCTCAGCTGCAATATTAGAACTAAAAATTAAAAATTAACTATATCATTATTCGAATCAAGTTCTAAATTCATAAAATAATGATTCCAAAAAGAATTCATTGTTACCTGCTCCCCACTGCACGCCATAATGACCCAAATATTCATCTCTTGGCTCGCTTGGAGTCAGCCATATTTTTTTCCCAAATACTTTTGTGAACTCGTTTTCGTCAATCTTCTTTAACAAATCTATACCATCTATATTATATGAAATTCCATATTTTTGGCAACAGCTGTGCATTCAGAGTCAAAGCAAACCTGCGTAACTACACAGTCCTTCAGCTCCGTATTCTTCCTCTTATCTCCGTATACACCTATACATCCGAGAACTACATTCTTCTTTACAAGAAGATAGGTAGACCTTGTAACTGCGGAGTCATATGACTTAAAGCCGCTTGGTACGCTAACCCCAGATCCTTGGTATTTAGAATAGCTTCCCGTTGTCAAAAGCTCGTTATAATTAGGATAATCATGCCTATCATTTGACACATAGATTTCAAAGCCCTTGTCCATCAAATCCGAAACCTTAGTTTCTGTAAGATTAATTTCAGTTCCGTCAATTTTAAGTGGTGGTGCGTTATCAGGCAGACCTATAAGTATATATACAAACATCAAAAACACGAATACCATAAGTACCGCAACGATACCCATCCAAGATTTTCCGGTTCTCCTTCGTGCATTGAAAAGCGACATTATAGAAGGCGTGATTATAGCAGAACCAATTGGTGCCGCCCCATGACGGAACACGCTCATGACCCTAAAGGCAATTACAGCGCTAATTAGTATTAAAACTATGTGAACTGCATACTCTCCTACGCTTAGCTTACTCGTCCTAGTCTGATTATTTGCAGGGGCATCGTACACTGGAACACCGTTCTCAAAGGTGTTCTTCATTCTAAAACGCAGCCAAATCAATATTCCAATAAACACAAAATGCCAAGAACACTAGCATTCCGATAAAAAAACTAATCTTTTCCATCTGTAACCTTTTCTCTGACCTAATTATCGTCCATCAAAATTCATATTAAGTCTACCATATTTTAAAATTGTTTTACAGATGTTTACACACCTGTGCACGAATTAAAAAAATGTATACAAGCTTTTCAGAGTATTTATTCTTTACACCTCTTTTTCGCTATGTTAAAATTGTATTAAGTTTAATACTTGTTTTATTCTAAAAAAACGCGCATCATTTTAGCGCGAAAAACAAATTTAATTCCGTTGTTTCTGTAGTTAACTTTTTATCAAAGTAATTCAGGAATCCTATATTAAATATAGGATGCATTAATCAAATATGAATATTAATCGTAATGCTTTTAGGTGTTTTAATACCGTTCAGCCTATATTGTGCTATCTGCACTATTATATGTCTGATAATTTCGTCAAATCTACTTCTAGCGATTGGCGGTATATTCATCGGATATCTGATAGCACTCATAAATTGGTTTCTTCTAAATTTGACCGTTCGATGGTTGTTTAGTTTCAATCGTCTTCTTGCGGTACAGTTTATGATATTCAGGCTGCTCATCTACATATTTGGCGCATGGGTCTGTACGCAGATAGGCTTTCAGTCCGTGCTCCTCTTCGCTATAGCCATCACAGGCTTTAGTTTAGTTATCTTTGTTGAATTCGGATTAAAAGGAGGCCTTTGTTTTGTTAAACATAAATGAATTAGGTGCCAGGATAATATTTAGTTTTGGCGACGGTAAGCTTTTCATTACCGAAAGTACCCTATTCGGAATTTTGATAGCCGCCTTTCTCGCCATACTGGGAATATGGCTAGGTAGTAGGCTTGAGACTGTCCCGCGTGGCAAGCAGGTCTTTGCGGAATTTATAGTCGAATGGGTTTATAAGTTCACAGAAAAACATATGGGAAAAGCTAATTCTAACTTTGCCCCATATATTGGTACTCTTCTTGCCTTCGTATTTTGTGCAAGCTCACTAGGTGTTTTCGGTGTAAGACCGATAACTGCAGACCTTAATGTTGCCTTTGCACTATCCATTATGACGATGGTGATGATCATTTTTAATTCAACAAGGGTTCACGGCTTTTAGAGGCAGACTAAAAGCATATGTGCGAACCATATGTCTTCATGCTGCCACTCAAAAATCTTAGAAGAAATTTCCCTCCCTATTTCGCTTGGGCTTCGTATCTTCGGTAATATCTTAGGGAGGCTACATCATAGTCGAGCTATGGATGCACCTCATGACAAAGCTCAGTAATTTTTTCAGCGATGTGCCATTTTTACGCGCTATCACAGTTATACCTCTGAATGCTATCTTTGACATAGCAGAGCCGGCAATTCAGACCTTTATATTTATAATTTTTGACCGTTATTAATCTTGCCGCAGCTATGAAGATTACAGCTACAGTAAGCAATAATGAAAAATAGAGAAGAACTTTAGGAGGAGAATCAATGGAATTTATTGGAATCGGTTTAGCAATGGGACTTGCAGCACTTGGCATTGGCCTAGGCCAGGGTATTGGATTGAGCAAGGGGCTGGAAGGTATTTCAAGACAGCCTGAAGCTACAAGCAAGATTCAGACCGCTATGATCGTAGGCATGGCGCTCATGGAGACCATAGGTATTTTGACATTTGTAATTGCTATAATGCTAAGCAATAAATTGTAACTTAAATTCCTGAAGGAGGCACGAACTTTGGATATTAATAAAACACCAAGACCTGCTTACTATAAACTGGAATCTTATCTTTTCGGTTATTACTGTTTTAGTTCTCATTTTGATATTAAAAGCATTTTTCTTCGAAAAAGGTAAAAGAAGTTCATGGATGAACGAAAAGCACAGGTCGAGGAGCAATTCCAAAAGGCAGACGAAGCCGAAAAATCAAGCCCGCAAAAACTTGATAAATACAACGAAATACTCGCTGGTGCCGAAAAAAAGAAAAAGCGTACAATAATTGCAGGTGCAATGGAAAACGCAAAGATTCAGGCAGACTCTGTATTAGACGAAGCCCGCAAAGAAGCTGCTGACATTCGTGAGAAATCAAGAATTCAGATTGAAAGAGAAAAAAAGCTGCGGCGAGAAAAGAAATCCACTAACGAAGCCAGCGAACTTGCAGTTCAGGTCGCTGAAAAGATTTTGGAGAACAAGCTTGACGCCGATGCTCAGGCTTCAGTAATAGATGAAATAATCAGTGAGATCAGAGGCAAACAGTGAAACAGAAAAATAGCAATAATTTAGAGGCACTCTGCGAGCAGCTAGATAGAGCCACAGAAAGCCTACGAGATTTACGCAATCTCATCAAAGAGACTAATGGTGAGTATCGTGACCTACATACCTACGCATTAGAAAAGCGCACCCTGCACGAACAAGAGGAAATGTATGCCTTTATCGAAGCCCTAAGTGAGGGTCTTCGCATATTTGATAAAAGAGAAGAAAACAAAAATCAAAGGTATAGTTTACTCGGCTATACCTCTTGACCGTGAAACAATTCAGAGGATGGAAATACAGACCTCTAACCTTATCAAAAAAGGACTGTGTTTTGACAAATCGCATAGACGAAAAAATCATCGGTGGCTTCATCATCTCCATCGACGATAAGCTTATAGATGCTTCTGATACGCAAGCGTATGGAGGATATGCGCCTGCACCTGTCTTACAATACTAATTCTAATTAATTGGAGATGCGCATGAAAATTAATACTGATGAAATCCTAAGTAATATAAAGGACAAAAATAGAAAGCTTTTACCTCAGAGCTTGAGATAACCGATTTCGGTCAGGTTATCGAGGTTGGCGACGGCGTTGCTCATATAGACGGCCTAAAATCCTGCTTTGCTGGTGAACTTTTAGAATTCCCAAATGGCAGCTACGGAATGGCCATGAACCTGACGACGATATGGTCGGCGCTGTAATCATAGGCTCAGACCGCGGAATTAGGCAGGGAGACATAGTTAGACCCTACAGGTAGAGCCATGGAGGTCCCAGTAGGCGAAGAGCTTCTTGGACGAGTAATCGACCCTCTCGGAAGCGCAATAGACGATAAGGGAAAGATTATCTGTAGCGAGGCAAGGCACCTCGAAAGCGATGCTCCAGGAGTTCTCGACAGACGCTCAGTATACCAGCCTCTTCAGACTGGAATTAAAGCCATAGACGCCATGATTCCAATAGGCAAAGGTCAAAGAGAGCTGATTATCGGAGACAGACAAACTGGTAAAACCGCAATCGCCATAGACACTATAATAAATCAAAAGAAGCAGAACGTAATATGCATCTACGTTGCCATAGGGTCAAAGAAAGTCAACGGTTGCACAAATTGCAAAGACACTCGAGGACCACGATGCAATGTCGCATACCATCATAATCTCTGCTACCGCAAGTGAAGCTGCTCCAATACAGTACATCGCTCCATATTCAGGCTGTGCAATTGCAGAGTATTTTATGCACAAGGGAAAAGACGTTTTGATAGTTTACGATGACCTATCAAAACACGCCGTGGCCTACAGAGCCATGTCCCTATTACTCCGCAGACCACCAGGACGTGAAGCCTATCCAGGAGATGTCTTCTATCTGCACAGCAGACTTTTGGAGCGTGCTGCTAAGCTATCTGACGAACTTGGAGGAGGCTCAATCACAGCCCTTCCAATAATAGAAACCCAGTCAGGTGACGTGTCTGCCTACATTCCAACAAATGTAATCTCCATCACAGATGGACAGATATTCCTAGAGAGCAATCTCTTCTTCTCTAGCCAGATTCCAGCAGTAAATGCAGGAATCTCTGTTTCCCGTGTCGGAGGAAATGCCCAAATTAAGGCGATGAAAAAGGTTTCAGGTACAATGAAGCTCATTCTCGCCCAGTTTCGCGAGCTTCAAAGCTTTGCTCAGTTTGGCTCAGATATAGACTCAGATACCACAAAGCGTCTTGAGAGCGGCAAGAGACTAATGGAGATACTCAAGCAGAAACAGTACTCCCCTATCTCAGTCGAAAACCAAATCATGATAATATACGCTGCAATAAACGGCTACCTAAATGATATTGAGCTAGAGCGCATAGCCTCCTTTGAGGATAGTCTATATGAGTTTATGGCTATGAAATATCCAGAGATAAGCCAGGAGATCGTGGCTACAGGCAATATGTCTGCTGAAACGGAAAAAAACTTTTGATACAGGGCATAGAGGAATGCAAGAAAGAAGGTAAATATATTGGCTGAGCAAATTCAGGCGATTAAGAGACATATAAACAGCGTCAAAAACACCGAGAAGATAACAGGTGCCATGAAGCTCATCTCAGCTGCCAGGCTCAAGCAATCCACAGACCATCTGACCTATGCAAAGCGATCACATTGAACCTTTGATATCAAAAATTCGCTCAGATTCTAACCTGCGACATAGCGCCAGAGGTCTACTACGAAAAGCGCCTAAATATGAGGCAGTTTGAGGTAGGTATAGTGCCACACTCCTGCGAGGATCCTGTCAAGGAGCTGTGCATTTTGATTACATCATGTAAGGGACTATGTGGAGGATATAACTCGAGCTTGATAAAGCATGCTGCTGAGATGAATGAAAATGCGGGTACTGTCTTTGTGCCTTTAGGTGATAAGGGCTTTAACTACTGCATTAAGCACGGTCTTGATATCTTTGAGGTAGAGAAATTTTTCCGATATATACGCCGATCATGCACATGAGCTATCATTCAATCAAATTCTAGAGTTTTCATCAGCAGTGCTTGAGCTCTATCGCAAAAGCGAAATATCAAAGATTAAAATAGTCTACACTAAATACAGAAATCCGATAGCCTTTGATATCGACACGAAGCTTCTTTTTCCTCTCGAAAAGATAGGTCCAGGCGGAGATGGTGATATAGGTAATACAAGCTTCTTTGAGCACGATAATGACCATGCATATTTTTGATGAAATAGCAAGGTCTTATCTATCGATGAAAAATACTTAGGTATATCGCTGAGGCAACGCTGTGCGAACACGCAGCAAGGCGTATTGCTATGAAGAACGCAAACGACAACGCGCTCAAGATGATAGAGACTCTTTCGAACAAATATCACACCGCTCGTCAAAACGCAATAACTGGCGAGATGATAGAAATCATAGTCGGCCACGAATCACAGAAGATGAAAAAGGTCCAAAAGAAAAATAGGTGAATAACTTGAATACAGGAATTGTAAAACGAATTATAGGTCCGGTAATAGACATTCAGTTTGAAGATAGCGAGATGCCACAGCTTCTTGATGCTATCAAAATTGAAATGGAAGATCGTATTGTTGTAGCTGAAGTTGCTCAGCATGTTGGCGATAGCACGGTTAGATGTATTGCTCTTTCCTCTACCGACGGTATGAAGCGCGGACTTAAGGCTATAAACACAGGAGCACCTATCGAGGTTCCAGTTGGTAATGATGTTTTGGGCAGGCTTTTCAATGTTTTTAGGCGAGCCAATAGACGGAATTCCAGCACCAGAGGATGCACCTAAAAACCTATACACCTTCCTTCTCCAGAGTACTCTCAGCAAGAGACTTCAACTCAGATATATGAAACAGGAATCAAGGTTATAGATCTTCTTGCGCCTTACACCAAGGGCGGTAAGGTTGGCCTTTTTCGGTGGCGCCGGAGTTGGAAAAACAGTTCTCATTCAGGAGCTAATTAACAATATAGCCAAAGAGCATGGAGGAATTTCCGTATTTGCAGGTGTTGGAGAGAGAACTCATGAGGGAAAATGACCTATATAACGAAAATGCAAGAGTCTGGTGTAATAGACAAAACCGCCATGGTTTTGGACAGATGAATGAGCCACCAGGAGCAAGAATGAGAGTCGCCCTAACAGGCCTCACTATGGCTGAACACTTTAGGGATAGAGAGCACCAAGACGTTCTTTTGTTCATAGATAATATTTTCAGATTTACTCAGGCTGGCTCTGAGGTATCGGCCTTGCTAGGTAGAATACCTTCAGCTGTAGGCTATCAGCCAACTCTAGCTACCGAGATGGGTGCGCTTCAGGAGAGAATCACATCCACATCAAATGGCTCCATAACCTCAGTTCAGGCTGTATACGTTCCTGCTGATGACCTTACTGACCCAGCACCGGCAACGACATTTTTCTCACCCTCGATGCAACAACAGTTTTATCGAGAGCTATTACAGAGCTTGGAATCTACCCTGCCGTTGATCCGCTCGAATCGTCCTCTAGAATCATGGATCCGCTCATCTTGGGCGAGGAGCATTATCATACAGCAAGAGATGTACAGGCAGTTTTGCAAAGATACAAAGATCTTCAGGACATCATCGCCATCCTTGGAATGGATGAACTTTCTGAAGAGGATAAGCTGACAGTTGCAAGAGCCCGCAGGCTCCAGAGATTCCTTTCTCAGCCATTTGCAGTTGCTGAACAGTTTACAGGAATGCAAGGAAAATACGTTCCTCTAGCAGAAACAATCCGAGGATTCCGCGAGATACTCGACGGCAAATACGACCATATTCCAGAGTCCATGTTCCTCTATGCAGGAGAAATTGAAGAAGTGGTACAAAGGTACGAAAATGAAAAATAGCCATACCATGCTCCTAGAGATAAAGACAGACAAGAAAATAATATACTCAGGCGATGTTCTTTCGCTGACAATCAAAAGATGCAGAGGGGCAGGAATGTTTCATGCCCCATCATTGCGATACGACAAAGAGCATAAAGGACGGAGTAATCAGCATTAACGAGCCACCTACTCAAAGGGGCTGATTCCGTCTCAAGCTCAGGGTCCAAATTTTGATGCAAAAATCCTGCTTCTTCAGCAGGGGTTAAAAAGGCACGCAAAAAGTATTTCAGGGTCTCAAATGCCTATCTAAATATTTCCAAAAATACTGTTGTTATCTTTGCTCCAGACGCACTAGAAATCAGCGTTTAAGTATTCTGATACAATCGAATTTTATCATTGTTAAATTCCTATCAAAAATTATTTAAAATGGGGTTCCCATGCACATGAAAAATATAGTATGATATGTAGGGTTTAAATTTAATTTATAAGTAAAATTGTATTCATTATACATCGGAGGTTTTTAAACATGCGTGACATATACACAAGAATTAATAATTTGCGCCGTCAGGTTTTCTCTGCAGTAGCAAATCTTGCGTACGAAGACGCGATCTTAGCGAAATCGTAGAGATTCCATTTGAGATTCTTCCTGGCGAAATTGCATCAATCAGAGAGAGCGTATTCTTAGAGAGAGCTATACTGGAGAAAGAATTCGTGCAGCTCTTGGACTAGATATTCAGCCAGCAAGAGAGCACATCTCAATCACAACAGGTATTGACGAAATCGTAAAGGGCGAAAACTACTATAAGGCTCCACTGATCAACATCATCAAGTTTGCATGTCATCAGTGCCCAGAGAAGCTCATCAAGGTTACTGACATGTGTCAGGGTTGTATTGCTCACCCATGTACTGAAGTCTGTCCTAAGAATGCTGTTGATATTATCAACGGTAAATCTTTCATCGACCAGGACAATTGTATCAAGTGTGGAAGATGCGTAACTGCCTGTCCATACAATGCTATCATCAAGATGGAAAGACCATGTGCTGCTGTATGCGGAATGGATGCAATCAGCTCAGACGAATACGGTCGCGCAGACATAGACGAAGATAAGTGCGTAGGATGCGGAATGTGTCTAACACACTGCCCATTTGGTGCTATCGTAGATAAGGCACAGCTATTCCAGACTATTACAGCAATCAAGAGCGATACACCAGTATATGCTGCAGTTGCACCTGCTGTTGCGGGACAGTTCGGAAACGGTATCACAATGGAACAACTAAAGGTTGCTCTTAGAGAGCTTGGCTTTACAGATGTACTTGATGTAGCTGTAGGTGCTGACCTTTGTACAATTCAGGAGGCTCACGACTTCCTAGAGAATGTTCCAGCAGAGATTCCTTTCCTTGCAACATCATGCTGCCCATCATGGTCAGGTATGGCAGAAAAGCTATTCCCAGAGCTACAGGGACACATCTCAATGGCTCTAACACCTATGACGCTAACAGGTATGGTTCTTAAGGAGCAGCACCCAGGATGTAAGGTTGCGTTCATCGGACCATGCGCTGCTAAGAAGATTGAGGCAACAAGAGAAAATATCAGACCATATATCGACTTCGTTCTTACATTTGAGGAAGTAATCGGAATGTTCGACTCAAGAGGAATCGATCCTAAGAAGGTAGAGGTTGACGAAAACGAAGCAGCAACCGGAAGCTCAGCAGGAAGAAACTTCGCCGTAAGCGGTGGTGTAGCTAACGCTGTAGTTCAGGTAATTTCTAGGCTAGAGCCAGAAAGAGAAATGAAGATTGCAAACGCTGACGGTCTCGCAAACTGCCGTAAGCTTCTTCAGGCTGCTAAGCTAGGTAAGTACGATGGATACCTACTTGAGGGAATGGGTTGCCCAGGCGGATGCGTCGGTGGTGCTGGAACAATGATTTCTCTAACAAAGGGTAACAACGCAGTTGCTAAGACAACTATGAAGCTCCGTACGAGAATCCACTAGATAGTGAATACTCAGATTACCTAAGAATCGTTGAGGAAAAATCAGGGTACTGATAGCGAATCAGCTAAATAGAAATTCACATTAAGATAATCAAAAAAATCGGTGCTGCAAGGCACCGATTTTGTTTTTGCTCATATTTTAGGATTCCTCTGCAACGCCTAGATATTTCTTGAGATGCGCTATGTATTCCTCACCTGTATGACTTAAGTTTATACCCTTTTTCTTGATATATCCAATCTCCATTACGCTATTTGGATTCTGCTTATCCTCATAAGGAACAGCTGCATAGTCATCACCATTTAGTTCTTCGCAGATGATTCCTGAACAAAGCGTGTAACCGTTTAGGCCTATCATTAGATTCAGCATGGTTGCACGGTCGTTAGCTTTGATGGTTCTAGGATACTCGTTTGTTGTTAGAATTTCCTCAGCAAAGTAGAACGAGCTGTTCTCCCCCTGCTCAAAGGAAAGGCAAGGATAGTCCTTTAGCTGGTCGAAGTTAATCGACTTTTCATTGGCTAGTGGATGACCCTTCCACAGATATACGAAGGCATCACAATCTATGAGCTTGGTAAAGCTTATATTTGAGGCATTCAGCAGCTTCATCAAAGCCTTGCGATTAAAGTCACTCATATAAAGGAGTCCTATCTCACTTCTGAGATTAGCAACATCAGATATAACAGTTCTAGTTTGAGTCTCTCTAATTGCAAACTCGTATTCTGCCGTATCAAAGCTCTTTACCATCTCGACAAAGGCCTTTATCGCAAAAAGAATAGTGCTGAGTCGAAACGCCAAACTTCTTCTTTATCTTTGCACCATCACCGTACTTTTCCATCAAAGTCTCGTAGCTAGCATAGACCTCCTTTGCGTACATCAAAAATTCTACGCCATCAGGGGTCAGGCTCACGCCCTTACCACTACGATTAAATAGGCTAAAGCCTAGCTCCTTCTCTAGCTCTTTGATTGCACCCGTCAAAGATGGCTGAGCTACATAAAGCTGCTCAGCAGCTTTGTTCATGGAGCCACATTCAACTATTTTTATAACATAGTTTATCTGTGTCAGCGTCATTGTACTTCTCCTGACTTTTCTAGTTTCTTGGCCTCGCGCCAAGCTATGAATCTATCAAATTCTTTCTTCAATAGGGCTGCCATCGGAACCGCTGTTAGCATTCCTAGAAAGTCCTCCAAGTGATGCTCCTATCAAAAGAGCTATAATTACAAGTATAGGATTTACCGAAATACTGTTTGATAATAGCTTAGGATTTATAAAGTTTCCATCTAGTCCCTGGATAACCAAAACCACAATAAGTCCGATTACCATCTTTTTGAAGTCACCATCAACTATGCAAGCTAGGGTTGTTCCGCCATAGGCAAATATTGGTCCTACATAAGGGATTAGGGTTTCCAATTCCCGTTAGGATACCTATTAAGATGCTGTATTTTACATTTACTATTGAAAGTCCTACACTAACTAGTACAGCCATTACACAGGCATCTAGGAACTGGCCTTTGATATAGCCTGAGAAACAGTAGTCTGCATCCTTAAGGAAAGTTGATACGGCACCATAGCTGCGGTTTCCTAGCAGTGCTCCCGCAACCTTCTGCCAGTATTTTTCAGATTATCTAAGTCAATTAGCACATATATTGAAAGAACCATAGCGATTAAGAACTTTGATATTGCGCTTCCTACATTTGATACAAATGAGAAGGCACCGCTTGCGATACTTGTAGTGCTGTCATTTATCCAGCTAATCAGCTTCTGCTGATACTCGCTTAGATTTGCAGACTTGATGCCAAACTGATCAAGCTTGCTCGTTACAGCTTTGATGAACTCCTTGCCTGAGTTTAGAAGCGAAAGCGCTATGTTCTTGAGGCTATCGGTATCAGCTAATTGTATTTCTTTAGCAATAGATGATATGATTGCAGATAGAATCAGGAAAAATACATCCCTGCAACTATAAGGTATGTAATCAAGACTGATAAGCTTCTAAATGATAGCTTGTCTTTCTTGCTTTTTAAAACGATTCCAAAGCTTTTGTAAAGTATCTTTTCTATATGGTTTACAATTGGATTTAGCAGATAAACTATTGCAAGTCCGACTATAAATGGTGAAATCAGCGAGAAAAATGTCGAAATAAAACTCATTCCCTTTGGCACTATCACGCCGATATTAAGGAGCAAGAAAAACATCACTAAGATGCTGAATGCTCCAAGTAGTACATACAAAAAGTATCTGTTGATATTTTTCATTTCTATCAGGTAACTTCATTAATCCCTCCCATTAACTGTAGTTTAATTTACTACAAACCTAATCTATCACACTTCACCAGTCTTTTCAATCAAGGCAAAGTTTGCTGCTCTTTTGGTATAGTTATTTTCTAGCATTCTCACATGAGATAGGAATGCCTCATCATCAAAGTATTTCGCTCCGCTGTGGCATTTTATAACGCAGGCCTGACATTTGATGCATGGCCCTGTAATCGTCATATAGTCCGATGAAATGCTACCTACTGGACAGGCTTTGACGCAGACTCCGCATCCATCGCACAGCTCTTCTAGAGTCTTTTGGCACAGCCTTTTAGAATTTTGCTGGTTGCATATCCTCACCAAGCGGAATGTAGTAAGGCTTTACCTCTGAATCAGCAAGTATATTTCTGTGTTCTATGCACTTTGCTTCTGACTTTGATAGCCAATGTGCTATGCTTAGTGCAAATTTTTCTATTTCAGCTACATCATCATCGTCTGGTCTTGCCGTTCCTATTACTTTGGAGAAGTGATGCTGACAGGCAAATGAAGCTGCTGAAAAGATATCAAAATCTGTTTTTATATAGCTCTAGCGAAAGCTCAGTCAAAGAGCTATCAAAGCTTCTATTTCCGAATGTAGTAACAGCCACTGCCTTTGTGGCATTACCCTTAAAACCATCTTGAAGAAAAGCCGTAAGCTTGTTTGGAACTCTTCCAGCATAAGTTGGCATACCGAAAAATCACAAGTGCATCTTCATCAAAGCTATACTGCGCGTTTCTCATCTCAGGTGATGTGAAGTCAATTGCGTATGCTTCAGCGTCTAGCTCGCCAGCTAGCTTTGTTCCGATTAGCTTTACAACCTTTTCCGTGTTTCCACCCGGACTGAAATAAACTAGATATATTTTTTTGATGTCCATAGTTTCCACCTTCTCCTGAGGTTTTACTTTATCTTTAGTCCTCTCAGGTATTCCTTTTGCTCAGGACTTATTCTATAGCTTTCATAGCCTTTTGTATGGTCTTGTTATGAGTCCATCTTGATAGTCTATTATTCTCTAGATAAACTATCGCACTCCCACTGCTTAGCAAGGGCAGTGGCAAAGAACCAGGCTATCATCATGTTAAGATAGTATTCTTCGCTTTTAACCCCAGCGGGAAGCTCAAGATATTCCGCCTTGAATTCATCATCGAGGAAATAGCTCATCAGCATCTCCATGCCAAATCTACTTTGTATAAAGATGTTCCGATCTAATCCATGACTTTATGCAAGATAGAAAGCTCATCCTTATCCTTTGCTAGAATCTTAGGATTCATAATATCGCAGCTTTGCCCAGTTATCGATATACGGAAGGAATTCCTCAAGTCTAAAAAGACAATCCTCCTGAGACTTCATATTGGAAATTACGATTCCGTGCAAAGTATTCTCTTCAAGGTATTTGTGAGGAAGGTCAGAGAGCCAGTCTCCTAAATCCTCAGTTCTAAGCTCCTTTTCGAGCTTCCTGAGCTCAGGAACTCTAACGCCGATTACAAGGCTTTCGTCGACGTTTGGAATTAGCTTTTGAATTAAAGGCCTTATATTCCTCATCCTTTAGATTCATAAGTCTATTTCTGATATCTTCAGCGGTAGTCATGAAACTCTCCTTTTATATCAGCCTTGTCGTCCACTCTGAAAGGTCCCAGATTTCTGTGGCAAGTCCTTCGTAGAACTCAGGCTCGTGGCATACCATCAAAATACTGCCATTATATTCCTGAAGTGCGCGCTTTAGCTCTGTCTTTGCTGCAACATCAAGGTGATTTGTCGGCTCGTCCAGCACAAGTAGGTTGGAAGGTCTGTTAATCAGCTTGCAAAGCCTTACCTTTGCCTGCTCTCCTCCTGAGAGGACTTTTACCTTACTCTCTATGTGCTTTGTTGTAAGACCGCACTTTGCTAAAGCAAGCCTTACCTCAAACTGAGTCCATGATTGAAAAATCCTGCCAAATTTCGTCTATGCAGGTCTTTTTCTCCATCACCAGAGCTTTCCTGCTCGAAGTAGCCAAGTTCGATAGAATCATCCATTTTAGCCTCTCCAGACACCGCTGGTATCAGGCCTAGAAGGCTCTTAAGTAGAGTGGTCTTTCCGATGCCATTTGCACCCTCGATTACTATCTTCTGCTTGCGCTCCATGTATAGGTTCAAAGGCTTGCTGAGTGGCTCATCATATCCTATGACTAGATCTTTAGTCTCAAATATAACCTTGCCACTTATCTTGCTCTCCTTAAAATCAAACTCAGGCTCAGGTGCCTCAGTCGGTCTTGAAATCAGCTCCATATTATCCAGTTTCTTCTGCCTAGACATCGCCATATTCCTAGTAGCAACTCTGCTCTTGTTTCTGGCAACGAAGTCCTTAAGCTCTGCGATTTCTGCCTGCTGTCTCTTGTAGGCAGCCTCCTGCTGTTCCTGCTTAACCTTGAATACCTCCATGAACTTATCGTAGTCTCCGACATATCTATCGAGATTCTTGTTATGCATGTGGTAGATAAGGTTTACAACACTATTCAGAAACGGTATATCGTGGCTTATGAGGATGAAAGCATTCTCATATGACTCAAGATATCTTCTCAGCCATCTCGATATGCTCCCTGTCGAGATGGTTTGTAGGCTCGTCGAGCAAAAGGATATCTGGCTTTGATAAAAGTAGCTTCGCAAGAAGCACCTTGGTTCTCTGTCCTCCGAAAGCGCAGAAACATCGGTATCAAGACCTAACTCCATAAGTCCAAGAGCCCTTGCTACCTCGTCCACCTTGACATCTATGCTGTAGAAGTCATGCGCCATCAAAAGTTCCTGAAGAACGCTAGCTTCCTCCATCATCTCATCCATCTTATCAGGGTCAGCGCTTCCCATCTGCTCATAAAGCTCATTCATCTGCTTTTCCATATCAAAGAGTGAATCAAAGGCTCCTGCTAGCGCCTCTCTAATGGTCATGCCCTTCTTGAGCACAGCATGCTGATCCATATAGCCTACGCTCACATTCTTGGACCACTGCACCGTGCCCTCATCTGGCATAAGCTTGCCCGTAATTATGTTCATAAAAGTCGACTTTCCCTCGCCGTTTGCTCCTATGAGGCCTATATGCTCGCCCTTGAGAAGTCTGAAGGAAACATCGTTAAATATAGCTCTATCGCCAAAGCCATGCGATAGGTTTTTCACTGTCATTATGCTCATCTGGCATCTCCTAACTGTTAACTGTTTTTATAAACGATACCATATAAATGGCAAATTTTCAAGATTTATGGCTGTACAGACATCCAAAGGCTCATATGTTTTACAACAAAAAACAGCCTTTTGGCTGCCTTTTGATATTTTCTATTTCTTTCTCCTAATAATTGAACTCCTCTGCAAGCTTAGTTTTTTGAATTAGGTTTTTATATACCTTTGATTTATTCATTAGTTCATCATGTGTGCCTGAAGTTTCAACAACACCATTATCTATTACAACAATCTTGTTAACATTTTCTATGGATTTCAACCTATGAGATATTATAATTACAGTCTTATTTTTAATCAGCTTGTTTAGGCTCTCTTGAATTTTCTTCTCGTTATCAACATCAAGACTAGCTGAAATCTCATCTAAAATCAGTATTGGTGCATCCTTGAGGAATGCCCTTGCAATCGAGAGCCTCTGCCTCTCACCACCAGAAAGCTCTGCGCCATTTTTCACCTATAGCAGTATCAAAGCCTTCAGGAGCCTTTCAATAAAGTCCATGCAGTTAGCAAGCTCAGCAGCCTTCCTTACCTCTTCATCACTTGCATCTCTCTTCCAAGTCTGATGTTTTCCATAACACTTGTATTAAACAGCGTCACATCCTGAAATACAATTGAAACATCCTTGAATAAAGAATCCGTCGATATAGTCTTTGATATCTTTTCCATCTATCAAAATACTTCCACCATCGTAGTCGTATAATCTTGATATCAATCTCAAAATGGATGTTTTTCCAGAGCCAGATGCGCCTACAAGAGCAGTAACCTCGCCCTGATTTGCTGTAAAACTCACGTCTTTTAACACCTGTGTGTCATTGTCGTACGCAAATGATACATTTTTAAACTCAATGTTGAAGTTAGAAAGCTTAACATCCTTACCATTCTGCAATACAGCATTCTTAATCTCTTTTTATGCGTCTTACTGCTGGCTCAATATAGTACATTTTCGAGGATACCTTCTTTTGATATATCAAAGATTTCCTTGACCTTGATGGCAGCTATAATGTAGAGCACGAGGTATAATAAAGAAATTTCACCACGCATGAGAAGTTCTATTCCGACAAGTATTACCACTGCTACACTGATATATGCAAAAAGTGTAGATATTGCAATAAGAACCATAGACATCATCTCGACATTGAAATGGATTTTCTCACTCTCCTCCATTTTTTTATAAAGACTTCTCTTGACATTCTTAGACTGATTAAAGCTGCTTATTTCTTGCTGTAGCTCAATGGTCTCCTGAAACAGCTCAGAGTTTTCTCTCAAAACCTTGTAGTACTTACTGTTAGCCGTGATTTCTTTCTTCTTGCTCAATGGGATTACTATAAAGCTCACAAGTGTAGGAATTATTGTTGCAAGTCCAAGCTTCCAGTTTCCAATTACAAGCATTAGACCCATAATAGGAAAGAAAATCCACATACCGACAACCTTAGGTATTGAATGGCTCAAGGCATGTTCAATCGAATTCACATCGACCATGATGGTTTGAGATAAATCTGATAGATCATGCTTTGAAAAGTAAGCAAGTGGTAAATCTGCAAGATTCTCAGCAATATCTGTTCTCAACTTTGCAGACTCCTTGTATGTAGCGTTATAAAGGCTAACATACTCTTTTGATAGAGTAAATACATTATTATCAGTGTAGCTATTGACATGCAGATATATTGCCAAGTAGCATGTACATTCCTAGAATCAGCTGATCGAACACTATCATTAAAATGAACATAGGTGCAAGATTTGCAAAAGTAAGTAAGTGTACAATTTAAAAGATGCAGTAGTAACATTTTTTTGCACCCTGCTCGGATAGGGCATATCTTCTTTTTAAAAATAGTTTTTCATTTTTACACCCTCCAATCATTTGCTGTTTCATATAGACGAAGTAGCCTGCTATATATTCCTTGCTTTTCAATCAAGGAATCATTACTTCCACGCTCGACCACCTTACCGCCTTCTAAAACTATTATTTCATCAACATTTTGAATACTGCTTAGTCTATGGGCTATCATGATTACTGTTCTGTCCTTCATGAGATTCTTAAAAAGCTTTTTGTAATTCGTACTCGTTATCAGCGTCTATAGAGGCACTCGCTTCATCCATTATTACTATAGGTGAGTTCTTCAAAATGGCTCTTGCAATTGCAATTCTCTGCTTTTTCTCCTCCCGAAAGATAAACCCCCTTTGAGCCAATAATTGTATTTTCCTTATCCTTAAACTTAGCTAAAATCTCATCACAACCAGCTAAACTCAGAGCTTTCATGACATCTTCTCTATTCGCGCTTTCATCTGCTATGGCAACATTGTCAAATATTGACTTTTTGAATAGCTTGCTATCTTGGAACACAAATGAAATATTGCGTATAATCGCTTCCTTAGTATATTCCTCAAGAGGGTATCCTCCTATTTTGATTGTTCCAGCATCAAGCCTATAAAATCCAGATAGCAGCTTTGCTATTGTCGATTTACCAGAACCTGAGTGTCCTACGAGGGCGTAAGTTCGCTTTTTCGAGAAGCGAGAACGATAGGTTTTCGATTACTGTATTTTCTCCATATGAGAATGTCACATTTTCAAAATCTATATTATAGTTATCAAAAACGTGTTCTGCTTCCATATGTCAACCTATCCTCCTGCATTTTGTCATACAAAGCTTCTAGATTATCAATTGCATATTTAGCATTGAAAATATTCATGCTCGCCCACATGATTTTCATGAAGGAAACCATTATTACACCACTGATAAAAAATATCATAATCAGCTCAACAGTAAAATTCTTAGGGCTTCCCATACCTGTAATGAAAAAAACTTAGCGGTATGCTGATAATTGCAATTAAACCGAGAAAGATCAATTGATATATGACATATGGTTTCTTGCAGGAAAGTGAGTAGTCATAGGCATATTTCGAATAGTTTTTTTATAGACTCGTCAAGAGCTTTTGAATGAGTTTAGCTTTGTCCCAAAAAAATTTTGACAACCTGCATGCCTCTTATGTACTCTACTGTCTCTGAACTGAGCTTGTCTAGTGCCTCTTGATATACCTTCATAAACTCAGAATTACCCATCATAGCTTTTAGTATTAGAGCACTTACAAGGGTCAAAATAACTATGATTATCCCTACTCTAATGCTTACCGAGAAGGCTAGAACTATTGCAAGTATAGGTGTCAAAAATGCCTGCGAGTTATCAGGAATCATGTGCGCAACAGCAGTATGTGTCATCGCTGCGTTATCATCTATTGTTTTTCTAATCTGACCTGACGGATTAATATCAAAGAATCTGAAGCTCGAATCTGTTAATCCATCGATTCCTCTTTTTCTAAGATTGGTCTCTAACCTAAAAGCTAGCTTGTGTGAGGCTAACCCAGAGATTAGGTATAATATAGCTGCTAAAAGTCAAATAGATTACAATCTTTATTGCATAAACGCTTGCATTTTCAAGGTTGTCTTTGACTATAACTTCATCAAAGAATTTATATATGTAATGGTATCCAAGCACCATAATAAATGCTGAAATAGCAGATATTAGGACTGCTAAATAACCAAACACCCTATACTCGGGTACGTATCTAAAACGATTTCTATATATGTCCATATCAATTCTCCTTTCCTTCTTTAAATATACTGAGAAACATCCTCTCTAGAAAAATGTCTGTTTTTTTGTGAAGTTATCTCTAGCTCCTAAAAATATTAGATGCAAGGATAAGTGCATTCATTACATCAGTAGAAACATTAAATATATTTGCATCAAATGACCACCCCAATTCATCTCCCATTACCATGCTAAATCTATCATTAGTCAGCTCCTGAAGCTCCTGCATCATTTTCTCTAGCTCAGGGATTTCTTTTTCTTTGCAATAAGAAACTCAACATAAAGTGGCATATAAGGGTTATCATCTATGATTTTTATCAACAAATTGCTTTTGCTATAAATTCCATTTCGTGACCCTTTTTACACTCATCCATATGCTCTTTTATAATTGTTTTTCTATATTCAATTCCAGAGAGCATAATATCTTTAAAAAATCTCGTTGACACTTTTTATAATAGTGATAAACACCACCTTTTGATAAACTAGTACCAGCAATAATCTCTTCCATCGTTGCATTTTTCCAGACCTTTTTGAGTTATTACATCGATAGCAGAATTCATTATTTCATTTTTTTCTTTCAGACTCACTAAGTCTACGTGCAGCACACATATGAATACCTCCTATTTGAACCGACGCGTCCGTCGGTATCTTTATTATACATAAGTTAGTTATATCTAACAAGTGTTTTTGATTTTTATTTCAATCTGATGACAGTGCATCCTTAGGTTTGGACATAAAAAGACGACAGCCTAGCCATCGTCCTTTGAATTATGATTTTATTTGTTCTTGGTTACTTTTCTTCTTGCATGAGTCCTATTATTATAGTTGCAAGTGCGATTCCTCCTATAATTATGTAATTCGTAAAACCCGAGAAATCCCTGTCAAAACACCCTTAGCATGTTTATTTGCCGCTGTATTCCCTGGACCTACAGAAGGATTACCTGCACTGCCTGGCTGAACCTGTGGCTGATTTCCAGTATTAGGTGCTGGTACTGGATTTGCAGCTGTTAGAGCCAATGCTTGCAAAAGCCTGCTTTTAGTCTTAAAGCTTAAGTCTGTAAGTTCCTGCGTTTAAACTATTCAAGTAGCTACCATTTATATTTAGTATTATGCTACCTTCCTTTACTGCATAATCTTTGCCAAATTCTAGCTCTTTAGCTGGCTTTCCGTCTTCTTCAAGAACTAAGCTTCCTACACGGTTTCCCTCAGTAATTACCTTGCCTTTGAACATATTTGAGAGATCGACATCTAGCTTTTAGAACAAGCGACTTTGCTTCTCCCTATTACGAAGGAAACATTTTTTTCTTACCAAAGTCGAAGTTCACATTTTGATCCTTATTTTCTAGACTCGTGTCTTCGAAATTAAGTTCCCTGATCTTCTGCACGTTTCTTAACTCACAACCTTAGCATAAGGTCTTGCAATTGACTTGCCTTCAACCACTGCTGAAATCTTGTATTCACCAGCCTTTTTCAAATTTATAGCTAATCTTGCCCTGAGCATCCGTCTTTGCCTCGCTCACATTTGGAGCATTAGAGCCTTCAGTAAGCTCTAATACTGCGCCACTAACAGGCTTTGCTGTATTATCTGCTCCATAAGTAATGTCTGAACCCATCAAAGTGAATTCAACTTCCTCACCCTCTTCAACTACATACTCTTCCTTATCAAAGAAAGTAAGATCAGTTCTTACCATCCAGTTATCGTCATAGAAAACACAGATGTTTTCTCCACCCTTGAGCTCAAATTCCGATATTACCTTATCGGCCATCTTGTTATCAGCAGAATACATAAAGCTTCCCGTTTGGATTGATACCTGTCCAAAGTCCCTTGCCTAGAACCTTCATCCAGCCGCAGTTGTCACCACAGTCGAATTCTTCCTTTGATGCTGTATTAACACCCTTAGCCTTTAAAGCCTTTTTCTATTGCAAGCGCAGGCACTGGGGCATCAAACTCAACATCGGTGTAGTAGTCAACGCCTGCAGTGAAGTATAGCTTATCAATTTTTACAGGAGTCTTGCTTATAACTGTGTTATGGATGTCTTCCATTCTCACGTCAACATCAATGGCCTCAACCTTAATGTCTTTTTCAGCATTAAGAGCTGGATTTGATTTCACAGAAAGCTTTTAGTTTACCATTCTTTGCTGTTATAGCCTTGAAGTTTCCTTCTGCTTCATTTATCTTTAGAAGTCTATCAACATCAGTTGTAATTTCAATATCCGCGTTAGGCAGCTGAACAGGCTTTCCGCGGTATTTTACCGTGAAATTGCTCTTATCTCCAAGCTTTAGTTCTGTCTTTTCTACATCGAACTCAGCTTATTTTTCAACACTTGCATCCTTATATACAGCCTTTATTAAGGTCTTTCCTTTTTACCTCAAATGAGCCACTGTATTTTAGTCCATCAAAAGCTTGCTTTTGCCTTTATGTCCTCATCGTTTAAAAGAAGTTTTATCTAGTTCTTTTCCTGATGGCTCGTAAAGCGTGAAGTTTACTGTCTTTCCAACGCTTTCCTTATCGCCCTCGATATCAAGCTTTAGTCCTTCTCCCTCAGACTTAACTTCAACCTTTTTCAGCTTCCTTATATGTGAATACTATCTCGTGGTCATCCTTTGATATAGTCTTAGCTACCTTTCTCGGGCTTATATAGCCTTTGATGTATTCTGGCGTAAATTCATAGCTATTACCTACTGTATAGTAGTTTTCTCCGATGATTGCCTTTGATATAGCGTCATCTGAGTATACCTTTGCACCATTTGTAACAAATGGATTTTAGGTAGTCTGTGTAGTAGTGTCCATCACCTGCACCAGTGCTATATACCTCTCTTGTGAAGTACTTTCCAGGGATTTTCTCAACAATAAGCTTATTCTTTTTCTGCACCGACATAGGTCTTATCTTCACTGATAGTCTTGCCATTTTCATCCTGGAATTTAATCGTTACAGCTTGTGGATTTACTACTGCTCTTGTATTTAAAACATTTGCTTTGCCTGTACTATCATAGACCTTTGTAAATCTTTCTGTTCCCTTTGCATACTCAGTCTTTTTCACTGAAGGTCCTGAAGAACACGCCGCTATTTCTTGAAGCCTTACCCAAAAATCTGAAGGCCTGTAGGCATTGTAAACTCCTCAAGTAAAGTGAATGAAAACGCTTGGTCTCCGATTTCGCTAACGCCATCGCTCATTTTGATGCTCTTTAGATGAGAACCATTGAACGCACCGCTTTCAATCTTCTTAACTGAATCTGGAAGAACTATGTTTTCAAGTCCTGTGTTTTTGGAAGGCATCGCTCTGTATGACCTCTAGGTTTTATGCCATCTGCAAACTCTACCTTTTTAAATTGGTGTTGCCATAAAAGCTTCTTCCACCAAGCGATGTAAGTGACTTAGGTAGCTTAATTTCGCTTAGGTCATTACCCTGAAATGACATATAGCCTGTGCTTTCGATACCCTCTGGTATAGTCAGCTTTGTAATTCTGTTTTTTACCTTCCCACCAAATGAGCTAAACTTAAACGCATCCTTGTCTATATGCTTAACAGGGATTCCATCAATTGTCTTTGGAATTACAACCTCAGTAGGATTGTTTTTGTCCTTAAATCCCTTAAGCGTATTAGTTGTCTTGTCAAAATTCCACTGAGCAAGAGTTCCGACAAACGGATCCTCTGAAACAGGCTCCTTAAACTCGATATAAACTCTAACGGTTACATCCTTGTTGCTCTTGTCATTTACTATGCACTGTGAGCTCCATGCCTTGCCCTTATCCCTTATTGTAAGCTTGTTACCTTTAGCAGTAACATCTACATAAGGCTTCCAGCCATCTGGAATCTCAACCTCAAGGTCTAGGTCTAGCTCTGAGCCATCTTCAGCAAAACCTCTTAGCACAAGTTCCTTTTGCTCTCCGACAACTCCCTCTACAGAATACTGTTTTTCTGCAAAGCGAGTTAATTTCTTACTTGCAGGTGTTTCAGTCTCACTGCTAGTTCTCACTTCTGAAGTGCTATCTGTTGCAAATACCTGGTTTACGCCAAAGCTAGGTAAAAACAAGAGATAGGGCTAGCATCAAGCTGAATAGTTTGGTTAAAAACCTTTTTGTTCATACTAGTTCTCCTTTACAAAAGACTATCGCTATTCTACGGCAACCAAAAAAGCAGCATAAGCTGCAATGTTTCTGATGTATTTAGCTAAAACCTGCTAAGAAATATCAAAATCAATCATGTCAGGTCTAGGCTCTGTGCATGCCAGCACAGAATCTCTATTAACAGTCATCACATTCCATCGCTCGTAGAATAAAGTGGCTATACTCAAAGAAGTAATCTGGCTTGACTCTATAGTCTTCACAGTGGCGGGACCGCTTAGGAATTGCACCCTAATTCCCTCCTTTGAATACTATTTAGTTGTAGTTTAATGCTATCATATATGAAAAAAATTCTGTCAATATAGCAGAACTCAGTGTTCTAGTTGGTTTCTCTGCGATTTTATCTATTTGGTGAATGAGATATAAATTGCAAGGAACAGCAGTTATTTGATTTCTAATTATTCTGTACCTGGGTTTGTGCTAATAAATCGCCTAGATGTCTTTTATCATTACGCATAAATCCCATTAGCAATAACAAAATAGCAAGCCCTATGCCTATAAAAAAATAGAACTATTGACCATAAGTCAAAGTCGGAGTAAATTCCATGGATCGTACTCATATGTCCTATTTGCCATGGTAAAAATTTGATTAAATTTCTTATAAAGCTTGCTCTAAAAGATTTATGTTTATAGATGAGTTTTTAAACCGGCTTTTTGTTTACCAATACTGCCATCCTTAGAGTAATCCAAATAAGAAAAGATCAAAATAATTGGAATAACCGATGTTAATATAACAATTAGCTGTGCCTGTGCCTCACTCATTTTAGGAATTCCATTGAAAAACAGGAAATAAACTGCCATTGACACTAAAAAATATTACAAACAGGTATAGAATGATAACTAAATAATCAAAGAGCAATTCTTTCATGCGCTGTTTAAATCTTATTTGATTATTTCTTATAAACATACTTTACTTCTCCTTCTTGATTGCTCCATGCTGCCAGCTGATATAAGAGTAGTATTCTATCTACAATTATATTCTATGCTGCTGTTTAAAAACAAGAAAAAAAGGCTCCTGCCATTTAATAGCAGAAGCAATGGTCTATATGTATATCCATTCTGTTCTTCAAGTAATTTATCAAGAATATAATCAACCTCTTTTCGCTACAGTTTTAAATTTAAATAGCGAAAAGTCAGTACTTAGATAACCCCTCATTTAACCATGTGACATTACAGCATACTGTCTTCCATATGGCAAATAGATAATTCACTTTTTATTCCATTAAGTTCTATAACTAGTTTAGGCTCCTCAGAAACCTCCTTTATATTTAGCGTATCCTGCTTACATAAAACTTTTATTTAGTACTCCTTTTGTGACAAATCCAAATTCATCAGTAGATGCTATATATAGTTTAGATGTGGCTGAAAGCTGATTAATATCTAGTGCTCCCTCTACATTTTTTTAACATATAGTTTCGCATCCTCATTTGTATCAATTTCGATATGGCTTTTTATATTTTCCAGGGCTATTTCTTTTGCCTTCCCACTAAATTCGATATTATCAAGTTCATAGTTTTTCAGTTCAAGTATATTTGTATTGCCATTCAAATCTACTTCACCCATATATAATTGTGGGATTAGAATTTTGATTGTTAGTTCGTTCTTTTGCAACTGTTTCCGATAAATTCCCAACTCTTTTAATGTCAATGTCAATTTTCCATTTGATATCGTCAATCTTAGTTTTTAATTCATTTTTGAATATCGGAAATTGTATCGGAAAGCAAAAATCACCTTTAACTTTTTCGCCCTCATATGCATAAAAGCTTTAACTTATTTGCCCCCATGAAGCTAATATCAAAGTCCTTTTTGCCGTCTATATCATACTCTGTAACACTTTCATATAGATAGTCTTTTGCAAGTGTTTCATGCTCAATATCCCTGCCCATTAGTTCGTCTAAAGAAAGCTTGAATAAATCAGCAATTGCTACTAGATTTTCAATATCGGGAACGCCTAGTCCTGTTTCCCACTTCGTGATAGCCTGTCTAGAGACCCCTATTTTTTTCAGCCATCATTTCTTGTGATAATTTTGCTTGTTTTCTAAGTTCTCTAATTCTCATTGATATCATAAACTTATCCTCCATTTTCGTTTTACATGCACATACCATAGCAAATAGCTATTTCCAAAACAAGCAACCTTTCTTCACATTTTAAATAAAATCGCTACTTTTCGTAGCATTTAAATCAAATAGCTCCTGCTATCTAAAGTAGCAGGAGCCTTAACGTTTATGTTATTTACTTAACTACTGATATCTTCTTCTCTTGTTGTAAACAAGTACGAGTAGTCCAAGTGCACTTAGTCCAAAGAGTGCTGTCATGCCGCTTCCGAAGCCATCACCAGTATTTGGTGTAGGTGGCTTATCCTTCTTTGGTGTAGGATTCTTGGTATTTGTTATAGTCATCTTACCATCCTGGTCAATTGCGCTATAGCTTACCTTGTAGTGCTTTGCGCCAATCTTGATAGCACCATTTGCCTCGCCAACCTCACGAACACTGTAAACATTGTCCTCTGTTGCACCAGCATCTCTAACCTCTAGGTTATCGAACTTGGTTGTCCAGTTATTAGCACCTTCTAGAACTCTGCTAGCTCCTAGAGGGTTCCCGTTCTTGTAAAGCTGAACTTCTACCTTTGATTCTCTGTCACCAACCCACTTCTTAGTAACCTCGATTTCTCTGAGCTTAACTTCCTCGTTAGTGATGACCTGATCATAAGCGCCAGAAGCGTTCTTTGTAGCCTTGTAGCTAGCTCTTATCTGCTGAGCTCCAAATGTAGTATTTGCATCATTTGCCACCCAGTTTCCATCAGTATCCATCTCTCTTACGAAGTAGATATTAGGATTTGTTGTGTCCTGAGCATCGTTTTACCATGTCGTACTTGAGTAGGTCTACGAACTTGAACTTCCAGTCGTTTGCATTACTCAAAGCAACCTGGTCAATCTGTGCATATGTATTAGCACCAGAAGTCATTAATTTGTCAACCTTTGCCTGGAAGATTTTCGCTCGCTCATTCCTGTTGTATCAAGCGCGCTTCCGTCTGCATTTGTTAGAGCAACTGCATCAAAGTTAGCTTTTGCTATTCTGAAGAGACCAACAGTAACTGATGTAACGTGGTTAGTATTGCTGTTTTCCACTTCTTTGATACTGTCAAATCTACCTTGTCGTAGTTAACTGGATCTGTACCGAATGCTACTGCACCGTTTGATCCAATACCACCACCACGAGGTGCTGTATTACCTGTAACGATAACCTTAGCTACATTTCTTGCTGCAGCCTTACCCTCATCAGAAACAATCGCCTTAAGAGCAATCTTCTCTGTTATTCCATTAAGAGTTCCTCTGTCAACAACTGGGCTAACAGTGTTTGGATATCTTGGGCTTCCGTCTGAGTTTCCTAGGTATGCTTCGTCGATCTTACCGTCTTCATACCAGTGTACAAGCCAGTTATCAAGACCATTGTTAGAAAGAATCAGGGTCTGTGTTGCTGGGTCCTGCTTATTGATTGATGCTACATCATCACCTGCTGAGCCTGTATCGTTGTTTTCTGCACCGTTACCTGCTTTGTTATCAAAGAATGATGCTCCGTTTGTAACAGCTGTTGTTGCACTTCCTGTAGGGCAGAGCCACATTCCTCCACCTATCTTAGTAGCAGTGTTACCTGTTACGAGAGTCTTACCCATCTGAAGCTTGTATGGCACTGAGGCAACATAGATACCTCCACCCTGCTTACCTGCAGTGTTGTTTGTGAACTGGCCGCCATTGATGTAAACTTCCTTGGAAGCAACATAGATACCGCCACCAACTCCGTTCTCAGCATTCGGGTCTGTAATCTGATTTGTAACAGCTGTCATAGTGGCCTCATTACCTGTGATAAGACCATCATTGATTGTAACGCTCGCTGGGAAGAAGCCTCTCCAGCGCGCTTCACCAAATCTTCTTCCATCAGCTGAAGTTAGATAGTCAACTACACCAATACCACCACCGAACGGAGCCTTGTTGCCACTGATTGTACCGCCATCCATGGTTAGCTTACCTGTACCGTTTACGGCTATACCGCCACCTAGTACTGCTGCTGTATTATTAGAGATAGTACCACCCTTTTAGGGTTCAGAGTACCTGTTGAATAGTAGTGTGCTGGATTACTGAAGTTATTCTGCATTGTGTAGTTTGTACTATATGTTCCAACTAGTATTCCACCATATTCTGCAGTATTACCTGTGATGGTACCACCTGTCATCTCCATAGTAGAGCTTCCTTGATACCTTCAACTCCAACAGCTGAGTTTAGACCACTGCTTCCGCCATGCTCTAGAGTGTTGTTTGAGATATCTCCTCCATTCATGAAAAATGAAGCGCCCTCTGTAATCTTAACAACATTCGTAAACTGGTTGCTCATGTAGTTATCATGAATTGATCCACCGTTCATTGTAAGCACTGCATTAGGGCCCTTTGCCGTTACAATACCTACCATTGCACTGTTTGATCTCACATTCTTGATTTCGCCACCATTAATTGTCAATTTTCCCTGGTTGTTAATTACAGCACTCTTATAGTTTGTGTCCTTAGCATTTCCATCAAGCTTGATATCCTGCCATGTAAGGCTACCGCCCTCTTTAATATCAAAGGCAATTGCACTTGATGTTCTTGTCAAAGTCACTCCGCCCTGCAGTGTAATGCTTTTGCCTGCTGGAATTGTAACAGTCGCAGTTAGCTGCATGTCATTCGCCAAAACAATCTCTGTATCCCCTGAAGAGTTGTTGATTGCCTGCTGTAACTCTGCAACGCTTGTTACTGTTACAGTAGCTGCTTCTGATTTGCTACCAAAGAAGGTGAATGTTGATAAAACAAGCACCAGGCTTAGTATAATCGAAACGCACGATTTTCTTTTGCTCATTTCTTAACCTCGCTTTTCTAAATAAATAATTGATTTTCCAATCAAATTAATGCCTTTGCCTTATTATAACCTAAACCTTCAGCAAATTGTAAACTATTTATCATATTTTTTTATACAAATTTTTTTATTAATAAAAAGAGGACGTCAATTTCGTCCTCAAAATTTTTAATTATTCTCATCCTCACCGTCTTGAATTTCATCCCTTTTCGGCAAATAATCCCTAAAAATACCTAGTCTCTTTTCCCAAGTTTAACAGGGTTTCTTATCAAGTCCGTACTTATTCAAATACTCCTTAACAAAGCCAATATATTTTTCTCCGTCTTCCTTGTTTAGCTTTTTCTCAGGTTCAAAGAAGTAAATAACATCCTTCATAGAGCCCTTTACCATCTTATAATAATATTCCGACGGTGCATCGTAATCCTGAAGATAATAAGCGCAGTAGTACTCAGTAGATTTCTCAAGATCTATGACATAAAAAGCACCGCTGCTGTCATCAAAGCCATTGTCGCAAATTATTCTTCTAAGCTTTCCTGATTCATATGCAAGTTCAATGTAAAAAAGGACCTGAAGAGCTGAGTTCAAACCTGACAAAAGTACTTATCCTTCTTAAGTTCATCAAATTGCTCTCTTGTCTCAATGTCATCATCGCTATAGATGTGAATATTAAATCCATCTGCCTGAAGCTTCTTCGATATGTCACCATCTCGCGCACCCTCGAAAGGATAGCTGTAAAAGTAAGAGCCACTATTATTAAAAATCAAAGTAAGACGATGCTTTACTAGCGCTTACGCTTGCTCTTTTCGTAAAAATTTACCATGCTTTTTCACCTTTTTGATTCATAGATTAAATTTACACTTTAGTACTAAAAATACAAATTTACCTATGTCCAAATTCTCTTGTTATATTTTAATATAGCTCATAATTTCGTAAAAATCAATATTTAAGAGTTTTCTATGCAATATATGTGAGCCATTTGCTAGGATAACGCTTGCGCACTTTGATACTAATAATATGCTCCTATCAAATAACTAAATAAAGGCATTTCTATATTATTATTTAAGTATACTTTTTTTGATAATAATGTTATAATTGCATAGCGATTTAAAAATACAGAAATTTGAAGTTATAATTAGTTTAAGAAAGAGGTAAGTTATGAATAAGGAATTAGAAAGATTACCATGCTTTTTATGCACGCTAATGCTCATCAACATCTTTGTACTTGGTAATGTATTTGCTAGCTACCAAATAGACGAAACAAAAATAAAAATTACTTTAGATAATGCACCACTTACTAACGAGCATCTAGGCAAGTTTAAGTTTGCTTTTAAAAGCCCCAGATGGTACTACGATAAGTTCATCGATTTATCCACGTGGCTCTAATGATTTATATGTAAACACCGAAAGCGATGCCAGCACAATTGGTTTATATCTATCAGATGCATTTGACGTATATATACGAAATAATCAGCCAGCTCCAGGCACTACATACCTGGATTTTACACTTGAGGAGCTTCCAACCGATTTACCTAATATCAAAACTGATCCAAAAGTATATAACATAAGATTGTTTGTACGATTGAACGAATACAACAATATCTATTATCCAAGTTATCTAGAAGTGAATGGCTCATTATATGATACCTTTGAGCTCCAATTAAACTTGGTCCCAATGGTAATATAATGACTAATAGTGATGGGGATCCTTTATTTTTTCTATTCAACAACACAACTATCAAATACACAAGCCGCACAGTAAACAAGGTTTGGAAAAATGGTTCCGAGACATCTATTCAGGCTCAGCTTTATCAAGATGGTCTAGCATACGGTGCACCAGTAGAGCTAAATGCAGCTAATGGATGGACATACACCTGGACAAACCTAGATGATAGCTATAACTGGACAGTAAAGGAGTTCAGCGTCCCTGCAGGATACAAACTCGATATAGATACAAATGCAGATGGTTCCATTACAACGCTGACTAATACCAAACTCGTAAGCCCAAGCATCCCGCCTGCAAATACTATTAAGGCTAGCCCTGTAAACACAGGTGATAGTTCAGATGCTGCAGCTTGGTTCATGATGTTTAGCACATCACTGCTTTGCATCTGCTTTGCAGTATCAATCAAACTCAGAAAACAAACGAGATAACAAGACAAATGAACATAAATCAGATAAAGTATTTAGCAGTAATATCGATGCTTTGTGACCACATAGCCTATGCATTTTTGCCATCTAGCTCTACCCTTTACATGGTAATGAGACTATTTGGTAGAATTGCAGCTCCATCCATGTGCTTTGTTCTAGCACAGGGCTTTATACATACATCAAATCGAAAAAATACTTTATAAGACTTCTCGTTTTCGCCCTTATATCTCAGCTACCATTTTCGTATTTCGGTTTCGGTAGCTATACCGGACCCTATGGGTAATGTCATATTCACCTTGGCTTGTGCCTTTGCAATAATGGCTGTAATCGAAAATTTAAAGACTATAGGCAAAATACCAGGAGTAGTCGCTGTAGTATTGCTTCTATTCCTCTCAATGCTATCAGACTGGATAATACTAGCACCGATGTTCACTCTATCCATCTATTTCAACAAAGATAATAAGGATAGACAGGCCATAGGATATTTGCTAGTCAGCCTAGCAACCTTTGCGGCTAGCGTCTACTTCGCACTGCAACATGGCGAGCCGTGGCAATATCAAATTTGGCAGCTCGGCACAGTACTAGTAATTCCTATCATCTATGCCTCATAACGGAAAGCCAGGAAGCAAGGCCGCTTTCAACAAGTGGTTCTTCTACATCTTCTATCCAGCTCACCTAATGATACTTGGCATACTTTGTGGGACTACTCATTTGCAATATAGCTAGTCAACTCCAGATGAAGACAAGTCAAAACCAGAATAAACAAAGATAAATATGGCGTCCAAAAACTTTCTTTGGGCGCCATTTTTAATAATATAAGAACAGATTTCAAATCCGCACTTTAATTAAATTTTATTTCTAGCACTTAATGTAAGTACTATCGGTAAAAATCACTCCAGCAAGCATCATAAGTCCACCTAATAAAATCAAAAATTACACTTTAGGGCTATGAATATAAAGTTTGTGCTATTACGCACCTGAAGTGTGAAGCTGCTATAGTCTGCATATTCTCTTCCGATTACTCTTGCTCCAAGCGTTTCTTTTTCCATCTTCTCGATCCTGCTTCATTCTTTTTGCCGAAATTGTATAGCTACCAGCTTCAGTCTCAAAAGTATATATCTTTACTCTTGTATTTCCATTTACAGTTACAGTCGACTCTCCTAGTGGGTTTGATAGCTCAACTTCCTTACCTGTTTCATCATTTACTAGCCTTGGCTTTGAAGGTGCAATACTATTGACACTGCTATTTGGACCACTGAGCCAAATGCTATAAGTGCCTTTTGCAGGAATTAGCATAGTTCCTCACTTCTATCGCATGCTACCTCATAAATGACACCTGCTTTAAAAAAGCCAATAACTCCCATTACTCCTAGAACCAACGAAATTAATCCAATTGGTATAAGTACACAAAAAAGGTATCTCTTCTTCATCCTAATCCTCATCTTCCTTTTTACTTAATCTACGCTTATGATCTAAGAGATGCTCCTCGCTCTCTTCAAAACCTTTGGCGTTCCCATGCTCATGCTTTTCCGAATCTCCGATGTGCCTATGAGTATGTCCATGCTCTATCAAATGTGTATGCGTATAACCATCGTGCGTGTGTCTTATCAAATGGCTGTGAACATGGCTATGCGTTTGAACTAGCGAATCAGACACAACAAAAGCTGTTCCCACTATCATTATTATCAAGGCAATTAAATATTTCCAAGTAAGCTCATCCCCAAGCAAGGCAAAGGCAAAAGCTGCTCTCTATAAAAAGGTGCAATAGCATAAAACGCGCTAGTCTTAGCCGCCCCTAAATATCTCTGTGCTCGAATATATGTAAAAATGCTAAGTCCATAAGCGACAAATCCCAGCACACCTGCAAAGAAGATATACTTCGCTTCTGGCAGCTTCTCTCCCATTACTAGTGCTACTACGTAAGAGCCTGTACCTGACCCCAGCCCTTTTAGCGTTACAATCTCGTAGGTACTCTTATCAGAAATGCTTCGCGTACAGTTATTTTCCATTCCCCAACAAAGTGTTGCAAGCAAGACGAAAATTGAGCCGTACGAGAAACTAAATTCACTCTTTCCATCTACCGATAGGATTATGCTAGAAACTGTTATCAGCGCTATTGCCATCCATAGTTTTTCTTGAAACCTTTTCTTTGAAAAGTAGAAGTGCAATCATAGCTGTTGCAACAATCTCAAAGTTTCCAAGAAGCGAGGCATCTGAAGCATTCCCCAGCCTTATTCCAATCATAAGGAAAATAGGAGCAGCGATATCGAGAATAATCATTCCTAGAGTATAAGGTAAATCCTTTTTTTCTCAAGCTTCTCCTCCTTAATCCTATTTCTATTAAATGAGTACATGAACCCAACGCCTATACCTGCACCGAAGTATAAAAAACGAAGCCATAAAAAATCGAAGGAACACGATCTAGCAAGAGTTTAGAAATAGGAGTATTAATCGCATAAAAAAACAGCAGCTAAAACCGCATATATAACTGCCATGAGCTTCTTATCCTTCAAATACTCCTCCATTTCCTAGCACATACGCGCTTCGTCAAAGCTTACTAACTTCCAAATTTCCTTTCCAATTATATATGATTTTTGAGCATAGAGTCGACCCCTAAATTGTGCTGAAATCTTCTCCTTTTCTACGCTTTCAACAGGCTGCATCGGACTTTTATCACAAACAAATATACCTTTGTTTAGTGAGGAGCTTTATTACAAGCACTCGAACATATCGAAGTGCTTTTGATTTACATTTGCTTCTTCCTTTGCCTAAGCTACTAGGAAATAGTTCTACTTATTTAGCTTTCTTGTAGCTAACTGCTCCAAGGAGACCTGCTGAAGCAGCAAACATGCTGAGCATCATGATTAGGTTTCCTGCATCATCACCTGTGTTAGGCTTGTTTGATGTCTTTTGGTGCTGTAGGATTTGCTGGTGCAACTGGTGCAACGGGTACAACTGGTACCTCATATTTGTTCGTGAACTCAATCTCATTAGCTGCTGCAGCATCCTTCTGGATATCTACAGTTGCAACAAGCTTGTTATCAGCATCAGTAGTTACATCAACAATAACTGTGTACTCTGCTGTGTCATATGTGTAGTTAAGTGCATTTGTATTAAGCTCAACTACCTTGTATGTGTACTTACCAACTGCCTCAAACTTGATATCGCCAAAGTCTACATCACCTGCGCCATTTACTAAAATAACCTTCTTATCAAGTACTGACCCTGCAGGCATTGGAACATCGTTTACACCTGCTGCAGTTGTTCCCTACGGCGCTAAGCTCAAACTTGAACTCTTCTGCCGTAGGAGCCTGATCTCCTGTCAAAGCCTTCTTAACCTTGAAGTTTGCAGTTGTGTAGTTGAATACATTCTTAAATGCTGGCTCGCTATCTACTACAGCCTTAAGTGTTCCGTTATCATTTGTTACTGTAACAGTTACTTCCTTCTCTGTAGTATCATATACCACGCCTGCTAGAGGATTTGCTCTGTTCTCTGAAACCTTGAACTTATATGTTCCTGGCTTCTTGAACTCGATCTTGTCAAACTCAAAGCTTCCGTCAGTTCCTACAGCTGCTGTAAGAGCCTGTGGCATTGTTACACCATCATATGTTTCCAGTTGGAATCTGAGCTAGTGTTACCTCAAATTTATTTGCAGGTATTGTTAGAGCTGTATTATCCTCGATCAACATATTCCTTGCTTCCTTTGATGCTTGCATCTACCTTCTGGTAGTTTGGCACGATTGCTGAGAATCCTGGCTGCGTTGCATTCTGAATTGAGAATGTTCCCTCAGTTGCATTTAGTGAACCTGATGTTGTATATGCTGGGTTTGGCCTAAATACATTGTTATCAAACTTATATGCCCCTGGTGCTGATGTCTCGAACTAGACGATAGTCGCCTCTTGATAGACCTGTGATAACAGCTTCTCCACTTGCGTTTGACTTTGCGATTGCCTTACGGCCTCTGATGTAGTAATCTGACCACTTGCCGTTTAGCTTTGTCTGAATCTTAAACTCAGCTCCCTTGATAGGAGTTGCGTTGTCAATCTCATCTACAACCTTTACACGAATTGTTCCTGCTGCTACGCTTGCGTTTCCTGCAGACTTATCAATTGTGTAAGTAACTGAAGCTTCATCGCTTGCCCTCGATCTGAAGAAACCTCACCCTTGTTAGTTACGTTCTCTATTCCAGTGATTTCTGGATAGTGAGTGTCAAACTCAGCAAAGAATGTAACTATGTTACCCTGTGAAGGTCCGTTTGGACCATAGATGTCTTTAATCTTGTTCATACCACCTAGATTTGGTTCTAGGTCAGCGTACTTAAGTGAATCATTTGATAGATTAGCTATGAAAGTATCTCCACCTGTCGCTGGGTCTCTAAACACACCATAGCTTAGCTTCTGAGCCTTAATCTTAGCATAGAAGCTATCGTATGTATCTGAAGAGTTCTGTGTAATCTGCGTGAAATACTGTGATACAGGAAGCCAGTTACTTCCTGATTCAACAGGCATTATTGCTCCCGCAGCTGCTTGTGCATAGTGTGGGTTTCCACCTGCTGGAACCTCAGCCCAGTTATATCTTACAGCTGTGAACGAAATTGTATCTATATCGATTACACCATTATGCGGAATCTTATCTACGAGCATCAAATTTGTCTGCTCCTGATATGTTCCAAAAGTGCTATCGATATTGTTATATGTGTTGAAAAGTCTGAGCGAACCTAACTGGTTTCCGATTAGCTTGATGTGTGCTGTATCGTATCCAGATGTCCATCCTGCTTCTCTATCAATCTGTTATTGATTGTTCTAGCACCTGGACTTGGTCCAATTCCACCAGTTCCTGTTCCAGGAGCTGCAGCTTTAACCTTAAATGTTACGTTTGCGTTTGCATCTTCGATTGTAAGAGCCTTAGTCACAGGATTTCCATCTGTTGCTCCGTTATCTAGAGCCTTTAGACGTGCTCCCGTATAGATACTTCCTGTCAAGAAGTTTCTGTCTGCTGGGAAATCAGCACCTAGTGTAATCTTAACCTCTGTGCCTGTAACTACTGCTGTAGCAATCTGCTGTCCATTATCAGAGAAAATTGCAATCTCTGAGCTTGGGAGACTTCCGAACATCGTTCCAATATTTGTAGAAAGATCGATCGTATCTCCTGGCTTCATTGCATTGCCTGACTGTGTTTCGATATTAAAATCGAACTTTAGTGAAACAAGCGAACCAACGTCTACCTGACCTGGCGAAACCTGAATGTTTGAAACGGTTATGTTATAACCATCTTTAGATGTAGTTGCGCTTGCATCATCAATATTTGAAAAAAGCCCAAGCATAACTGCCATTACTGCTATCAAAGCAATAAATTTCTTAGTAATTTTCACTTTATTCCTCCCCTTTTACTCATATCGGGCAAAGCTCTAGCGATATTAACATCTCTATATCAATATATATTATTCACCATCTGTAATCAAGTAAAAACACGCTAAATTTAATAATTTTTATACAAATGTATATAATTATATTAAATTCCACACTATCACAGCAATTTGTGTGAAAAAGTAGCGATATATTCAAAATGACAGACGATTTAACGTAAAAAACTGCGCACTATTTTGCACGCAGTTTTAATTACAAAATTGATTAATAATTATCACTATAAATGTATGATTACTTTCTTCTTACACTAAATAAAGATCAGCAAAGCACTAAGCACCATCTGAATGAGTGCACCTGGAACTACTCCTAGCAAATCATATACCCAAGCTATGATTCTTGGTACTGAAAAGCTTCCGTTTAGGCTTCCTGTAAAGTACATGACTAGAATAATTAGTGATGCGACAAACCAGATAACGCCAAAGAGTAATCCAATCCAATCGATTCTTTTCTTTTTCCATCTTAACCTCCTAAAATTCTCTGACTCAACATTATATCAGTTTTAATCCATTTTTCTACATTTTTACGTCTTTTTCCCAGTATTTGTATCTGCGGTGGCTCGTATAAATTCCTAGCGCAAGGATAAAAAGGAGCAAAAAACATGATAATAAGAAAATATCCACGGTATCTGACGCTTTGCCTTAAGTACTACCCTTCCAGAAATAGGCTTCAGCTTATTATCAGCTTGCATCTTTGAAATCTTATTTCCATCAATATTATTCTTAGAATCAGTAAGCTCTTCAAGAGCCACATCATCTCTAATTTCAAATACAGTGTCATACACGCCTTGGGAGTTTCCGAGCTCATCAAAGTAATAGTACTTTCCGTTTTTTTCTCCATATAGAGCCCGTCGTCTCTCCTAAGTCTTTTAACTTTTCCCCAGTCATCCTTGCTTCCCAAAGAGACTACTTCAGTATCCCATGAATATAAAAACACTCTAGTATAACCTGATAGCCATCTCCTATTTATCCAATCTCTTTCGTATGCTCTTAGAAAATATAGGTTTTCATTATCGTTAAAAATACTCTTTGACAGGACTTCGAGCCTCCCTTCAAAGGGGTTCTTCCCTAATACGGACTTGTTTTTCTTAATCTGGTTGTAAATATAGATACCATCCTTTGATGTAAATATCAGGTTATACACATGCGCGCTGCCATTTCCGATAACCGTGTATGGCTTAGCCTTTTCATCAAAGCGATATGTCCCGCATGAAACGCTCCCGCTTTCTTTATCGTACACGAAGCTTTCACCCTGTTCAGCTGATACCGTCTCGCCCCTATATTCTGGGAAACTCTCTCCTTCTCCCGAGCTACTTGCTAAGTCTTTCTCAAAACTAGGCAGATGTACATCTGTTAAAACTGCAAATATAAATGCAGCTACAAAGATAACGTAAAATTAAAGGTAGAAGGGTCACTAAAAAGCGACCGTCTTCCACCTTTTGATTTATGATTATTTTTATTTGCCGATTTATTTCTGTGCTTCTTAGTCAAAAGTTATCGCCCCGCAAAAGCATGAACTAGGTTCCAGTTAGTAGTGAAGTACAGTTTTATCAAAGTGCTTAACATCCTTCACTCCGGTGTACATCATCATTTCCTGAAGTTCTTCATTCATCTTATTCATCTTATTAACTACGCCGTCCTTACCCTCTTTTTAGAAGCGGCGAGTATTCCTCTTCCTACCGAAACGCCATCTGCACCAAGAGCAAGGGCCTTATATGCATCATAACCCGTATCCATTCCACAGTCTACAAAAAATTTTCATGTCAGAATCACCTAGCGCATCCTTTTTATCAAAGGCAGAACCTGTAGTGGTGCGATTGCAAATGGAAGTCTACCATGGTGATGAGAAACCACTATTGCAGCGCATCCAGCTTCCTTAGCCTTTAGTGCATCTTGAACTGATAGAACTCCCTTTGCTACGAAAGGAAGCTTTGAATAGCTCACATAATCCTTTAGATCCTGAGGCTTACCATTCCCATAGGAAAACCGTCTACGACATCGTATTTGCCATTTGTTCCTGGCACGCGATCTATGTCAACTCCTACTGCCGTGCTACCGCATTTTACAGCAAAGTCAATCTCTGATAGTATCTTTGCCTTATCAGCAAAGGGCTTAATTATACGAACGGTGTCCGCATTTTGTTCAATAATAGAAAGATAGCTCTCGTCATCTTCCATGCCAACCCAGTTCAGCGTCTGCATTTCCTTAGCTGCTAGGCTGTATTCCTCCATAGGGGTTTGGCCATTATCCATAACCTTGTTAAGGTGAGAAAACGCCGGTGTCATTATTGGAGAAGCGTACTTCTTTCCGAAAAACTCAACCTCAGTATTCACCTCTGTGCTATCTATCACGCGCATTTCTACATGTATTCCATCAAGGAAGTTACGATTATATACATTGGCATCATCTGCCTTACCGCTAGTCACCGGTATTACACCAGGCTTTCCTGGCCACTTGTTATTTTCCATAATTCTCCTCTTTCTTAGGACTTACCCACTTTTAAAACATTCCTCTAAAGTAGAAATTCAAAGCAACATATACAGCCAGCGCAATCAATAGGAACATCGAAATGAAGGCTGAAACAAATTCCTCTTTTCCCTCGTTATCCAAAATATCCTTTATCTGTAGCGGTACTGGAAATCCGGTTGGGCAGTAGAAGTACAGCAGCACGCCGAATGAAAATATTGGATTTGCCATCTTTGATGGAAAGAGCAAAAAGAACGAAGCTATAATACCTGTGCAGAATAAAATCCTTATACCTGCTAGCTTAACAAGTGGCATTAGGTAGGATTTCTTTAAATTGATGCTATATCCAAGGCTGAACAAAATCAAAGCTGCAATAGGCGCTGTAAGCGTAGCTATTGTATTCTCGTAAAGAGGCCCGAATATCTCATTTTTCAAAAGCATGTCCTGAAGACCTGTTAGATTTGTGATAAAGCCTAGAACAGCTGCTATTACAAAGGGCGCCGACACCACATTTTTGATGAGTGGTAGAAGCTGAAATTTATTGCTTTGCTTAAGCTGTAGCACTGTAGGCACGAATATGAAGTTAACCAGTATTCCCGCTAAATCAAAAGGAATAAGGTTTACCGCGTATACCGATCCCACCACGCTTATGTATAGCGGAAGCGCAACAGCTCCGCCTTCACATGTCAAAAGTAAAAACGGAGAAAGCTCAGATAGTTCTTTAGGGCATTATCCTGCAGAAAATCCTTCCTAGGAAATATACCAAAACCCAAATCCCTATAAGATAAACTATCTCTACGCCTATTTGCTTATCTAGACTCGCATCCGCCACTATATTGTAAATCAAAAATGGAAACAATATGCCTAGAGCCAGTGACTTTATCCCATCATTTTGCTCATGGCTAATCCAGTTCCTTTTTCTCGCGTATAGCCCCATCAAAAGGACGAAAAACACGGGAAAAAGTTTTGCAATCGCTTGCATTTTACACCTCTAATTCTTTCTTTATCCCTCAAAATCGCTAAGTGACTTCTAGCATACACCGAAGTCACAAATCAAAGATATTTACTTATTAAATTATATCATACTAAACAAATCATTGAGCGCTTCTGCCATCGAAGGATGCGTAAACATATGATTTGCTAGCATTAATGTATGGCTGCTTCATTATCATCGCCATGACAACTAAATTTATTACCTCGTGTGAGTCCTCGCCAAATAGAACTACGCCAAGAATCTGCTTTGTATCGGCATCGACAATAGCTTTGTAAATACCTGCTGTATTACCGAGAATCTTTGCTCTGATTATATCTGAAGCAGAAAGCTTTGATACCTTGATGTTATACCCTGCCTCTAGAGCCTCAGTTTCTGTAAGTCCAACCTTTGAGAATGTAGGGATGAAGAAATGCAGCATTAGCCATAGGCTGCCTGTTTTCTCTAGAATACCTGCCATTATCCTCTAGATAGCTTCTTACGATTCTGTAGTCGTCTAGGGACACATATGTGAACTGCGGACCGCCATTTACATCTCCAATTGCAAAGATATGTGGCTTATTGGTCTGAAGATGCTTTGTTTACGTTTATAAAGCCTCTATCTGAGCTTTCTATCCCAGCGTTTTCAAGCTTTAGCTCTTCAACATTTGGCTTTCTTCCCGTCGCAACGAGAAAGTCGTTTGCTCTGAGCTCACCTTTTTCTCCATTTGATGAGTAGAAAATGTGGACTGAACTCTCGTCCTGCTCCACCTTACTAACATCTGCATCAAATACAAAGTCAACACCGAGGTCCTTGTATGACTTAAAAACCTCTTCAGCAACGTCAGCATCCTCTTTTGGAAGAAGCCTGCTGGCCTTGTCAATGACTGTTATCTTTGATCCAAACTTTGCATAGGGTTGCTGCAAACTCAAGTCCAATGATTCCTCCTCCAAGGATTGCGAGAGTCTCAGGGTATTCTTCGAGATCCATTAAGGTTTCATTTGTGTGAATCCTCTTCTCGATTTTGAGTCCCTCTATTGGAGGAACAAAAGGGAGAGGCTCCCGTATTTATGAAAAACACGCTCTGTATAAACATTGTACTCGTCTTCAGCAGTTTTGATATTTACAGTGTGCTCATCCTTAAAAGAGGCAAGCCCAAAGATAACCTCTACATTATTGCTGATTACCTCTTCGTAGTTTTCCTGATTTAGCTCCTCGATGAGCTCATCCTTGGTTTCTACAGAATTTCTGTAGTAATCCTCGTCCTTCATTTCCCCTTCCGGCTTTTGTATGCCCTGCCAGCGAGGAACTTTGATGGAAAGCATCCATAGTTTATATATCCACCTCCACACATTTCATGCGATTTCTCTACTAGAATGGTCTTTTCACCCTTGTCGCCGAGGTAGTTTGCTAGTATTTTACCGGCTTTACCGAAGCCGATTATAATGTTATCTACTTTTTTGTTCATAGTATTCCTCCCTTATGAGGTTTATTTTATCAAGCCAAATAGGTCGTTCAGCGCTCTCTGCCATGGTTGGATGTGTGAAAAATCTGATTTTGCTAGCACTGTATATGGCTGATTTGCAAGCATGGTTGAAACCACAGTGTTTATAACCTCATGTGATTCCTCACCGTATAGAACGACGCCGAGAATCTTGTCCGTGTCAGCATCCACTATTGCCTTATATAGACCTGTCTGATCTCCAGAATCTTTGCCTTTGGGAATTGCACTTACTGGAAGGCTTGCGACCTTTATCTTATATCCTGCTTTGATAGCTTCCTTTTCGCCTAATCCCACCTTTGAGAAGGTTGGATGTAGGAAGGCTGAAAAAGCAATAGGCTGTCTGTTTTCTCTAGTATAGCTACCATTGCTTTCTAGGAAGCTTTTCACGATTCGGAAATCGTCTAGCGAAACATAGGTGAACTGTGGACCGCCATTTATATCGCCCATTGCAAAGATATGTGGCTTATTGGTCTGCAGATGCTCATTTACATTAATAAATCCTCTTTCTGATGTCTCAATTCCTGCAGCTTCAAGATTTAGACCTTCGACATTCGCCTTTCTGCCTGTCGCAACTAGGGAAAGCTTCTGCGCTAAGCTCATGTGCTTCACCTTTTTGATGAGTATGAGATTTTTAACTTCACTTTCATCCTGCTCTACCTTTTCTATATTTGCATCAAAGATGAACTCAATTCCAAGGCCCTTATATGCTTCAAATACCGCATTTGCAACATCATCATCTTCTCTTGGAAGAATCTTGCTTCCCCTATCTATGATAGTTACCTTAGTTCCAAACTTTGCGTAGCTTGCAGCAAATTCAAGACCAATGAATCCACTTCCTGATATTGCTAGGCTGCGCGGGAATTCCTCAAGGTTCATTATGGTCTCGCTTGTGTGAATTCTTCCTTTAATCTCTAGACCTTCGGTTTCAGGGAACAAAAAGGTGTCGTTCCTGTGTTTATGAAAATTCTCTCAGCATAAAGCTCCTGAACGCCCTGATCCAGTTTTGATGCTTACAGTATGCTCATCCTTAAAAGATGCAAGTCCATCTATAACCTCTACATTAGGAACTCCTGCGACTTTGTCGTAATTTGCCTTATTTAGCTTAGATATCAAAAGCCTTCTTGTTTTTCGACAGCCTGCTTGTAGTACACCTCATCTCCTAGCTGGCTATATGCCTTACGGTCTGCACAGGTTGCTAGAAACTTTTGACGGAATGCAGCCCACATTGATGCAAGTTCCTCCGTACATCAAAGGTGACTTCTCTACCAAAACGGTATTCTCGCCCTTGCTTCCTAGATATCCTGCTAGTGTCTTTCCGGCCTTACCGAAGCCGATGATTATATTATCTACTCTATTCATAGTTTAAACCTCCATTTGGAGCTCATTTAAAGAAGCTCCCGAATTAGTTTGATACATTGTTACCTATATTATATCCATTTATGACTATAAATAATCAAAATGTGCACAAATAAATTGCGTATAATTCATTTTCAAGACATGAGTTGCTTTGATAAGCATACAAATATACAGAGTTAAGGGGATTTTTCATATATTTCCCTTTTATTGAAAAACAGATGCATCTATGTATTTTTCCCATAGTATGATTAAAGATTTGAAATTAATATGCTTTTATTTTTGCCCGATTTGATAATATAATAGTAATAATAGTGGGAATGTGGATTTAGAACTCACAAAACATAGAAGTTAACGTAATTCAAATATTTAGGAGGAATAATCATGGGATTTATTCAAGCAATTAAGGGTGCTGTAGGAGGCACATTTGCGGATCGAGTGGAAAGACTTTTATGGTCCTATGCCAGGCGTATCAGCTACTGCTGGTGTATTTCCAGGAGTTCAATGGGAACAAACAACGGCAGAGGCGAAAAACACTAAGGGTAGCATAAATGTAATTTCTAACGGAAGCAAGATTATCGTTCCTGAGGGAGTAGCTCTTATCACTGTTCAGGATGGTGCTATTACAGGTATAATCACAGAACCAGGTGGATACGAGTTCACAACTGATTCAGTAAACTCTAAGTCAATCTTTGCTGGAGACGGAATCATCGATTCCATCGTTAAGCAGTCATGGGAAAGATTTAAGTTTGGCGGAATACCTGCAGCTCAGCAGCTAGTATTCTATGTTAATCTAAAGGAAATTCCAAACAACAAGTTCGGCACACAGTCAGAGATTTACTGGGATGACGCATACTTTGGAACACAGGTTGGTGCGATTACACGAGGCACATATACACTAAGATTGTTGATCCTATTTTGTTCGTAAAGAACTTTGTCCCTGTAGAATACCTATTACCGAATGCTCCTCAGTTTGATTTCTCAGATATGGATAATCCAGCTGGAGAACAGCTTTTCAACGAGGTTGTAGGTTGTCTATCAGCAGCATTCTCAATGTATACTAACGACCCATCAAAGGGAAACCGTATCACCAAGATTCAGTCAGACCAGATTGGTTTTGCGCAGTCACTATCTAGTGCTGTTGACGGTGCATATCAGTGGAGACAGGACAGAGGTCTTGAAATCGTAAAGACTGCTATCCTATCAATCGAATACGATGAAGATACTAAGGAAATGCTCAAGGATGTTAAGCGTGCAGATGCACTTGCTGGCGCTCGTGGTAACTCCTTCATGCAGCAGTCTGTTGCAAGAGGTCTTCAGGCAGCTGGAGAAAACGGTGGTGGTTCAGGAATGGCATTCATGGGAATGGGTGTTGGTGCAGCCGGAAATGTAATGAACGGAGTACAGCAGCCTAACAATCCAAGCTCATATCAGCCAAACTTTGGACAGCAGCCACAGCAACAGTATCAGCAGGCTCCTCAGCAGGGATATGACCAGCAAGCACAGTACCAGCAGCAGCCACAGCAAGCTCAGCCAGAACAGGTTCAGCAGGCTCAGCCAGAGCAGCCTCAGATGCAAGATACAACTGCAAAGCTAATCGAGATGAAGAAGCTTCTTGATGCAGGAGTACTCTCACAGGAAGAGTTTGACAGAATAAAAATGCAGCTTCTAGGACTTTAGTATATAGCACTGAGCACTTTTGTAAAAGGATAAACTATATGTATAAGGACAAGATTATACAGACAATTGTTTTTCATAGGTGCAGTACTAAGTATCATTGCAATATTCCTTCCTATATGAGATGAGCTACTCTGCTTTGTCGATAGTCGACTCTGAATCAATCTACGATGACTATCGCTCAAGAGGCAATGAATTACTAGCTTTAATTTTCATGTTAGCCTGCTAGCGCTACTCTAGCGATCATACTTAAGAAGAAGATTCCAGTAATCATATTAGGAGCGATTCAATGCATACTTTGGGTGATTGTTGGCTTAATTGAAGAAAGTTTAATAAAGTCAATAAACCTAACTTCTAATATACAAATCACATATGGTATAGCTTTTTATTTAGGCTTAGTTGGTGCCGTACTCATAATCTTAGGAGGCATAGCTGCAGTTGCCACAGAGGCTTTTGTTGAGTCTGATGAAGATTCAACTATTGATAACGACTTTTAAAATTAACAAAAACACAGGCGAATTACTATGTGTAAATCGCCTGTACATATCCAAGGAGACAAACTAATGGAAGATAGAACTTTTGAAGAAAATCTTGTTAACGATGGCATGGCTCAGGCCGATGCTAAGGTAACAGAAGCCGAGGAGGAACGTCACGACGCCAAATCAAATGTCCTAAGTGTGGTTCCACCGACATAGAGCTAAACCCAAAGACAGGTAAGCTCAGATGTAACTTCTGTAGACACATCTTCGAACCAGAGTTCACAGAGGATGATGGTAACATCTCAGAACTAGAGGGCGTTAAGCTATCAAAGGGAGCTTCCGACATAGCAGCTGACGCAAAGGATGTTATGACTCTTAAGTGCCAGAGCTGTGGAGCAGAAGTAGTCATAGATACTGCTTCAGCACCTCAGGCTAGATGCCACTGGTGCAGAAACATGCTATCTATCAATTCATGCATACCTAATGGAGCTATTCCTGATATGGTGCTTCCATTTAGCGTATCAAAGGCAGAGGCTCAGGCTAAGATAAAGGATTTTGTTGGAAAGAGAAAGTTCTTTGCTCACCCTACCTTTACTAGAGAATTTACGACAAACAACATCTGCGGTGTTTACTTCCCATATATGGTCGTTGATATCAACGGACATTCACACCTTTCAGGAACAGGAGAAGTTCTCGTTAGAGAGTACACTGTAAAGAGGGGCGATGATGAGGAAAAGCGCTATGATGCAGATGCATACCATGTTGAGCGTGACTTTGATATAACTATAGACGACCTCACAATCGAGTCAAGCGCAGATAAGCTAAACGTTGCATCAAAGGAAAAGACAACTAACATCATCAACTCGATAATGCCTTTTGATACAGAAAACTGCGTAGAATACAATGCAAATTACTTGCGTGGCTACACATCAGAAAAGCGTGATGTAAACATTGATCAGATTAGAAACACAGTTCATACTCAGGCAAATGATATCGCTAGAATATCGGCAAACCAAACCTTGCGCGACTATGATAGAGGAGTTGCATGGGAAGATGATAACTTTACAGTAAAGGGTGAATCATGGAAGGCTGCCTACCTACCAGTATGGCTCTATAGCTACATGCAGGTTAAGGGAAGTAGAAACTTCTCCACTATGTAGCTGTAAACGCTAGAACCAAGGAAACTATGGGAAGTGTTCCTATCAACATGACCAAGCTTTTGGATTGTTTCGATCATACTAGAAGTACTAGGAATATTCCTTGCAGTAACTCTAGGACGCAATCCATTTAATGTGGAGAGCCCATATCGCTTTGCCCTAATGGCTCCAGCAATCATATTCTTTGCTTTAATGTACTCAAAGTATAGAAACCTGAGCGCGTCACACCTACGAAAAAGAAACCTCTAACGAGATGAGCAATATGTCCATGGTCGACGATTACCTAGAGCGTCGTAATGGACTAGAAAAGCTCAAGTATAAGAGGTGCAAACAATGAACAGGTACACGGAAATTACTCGAATGACTTCGTCCAAAAAATAAAAGAACTCCGGCCTAACATCCATTATTGGTAATGTATCTGAGATCAAAGGAATAATGAACAAGTTTGACGACTTTAACTAGTTCAAAGACTTATCAGAACGAAATTCGGACCACTCGCAAGAGTGGTCCTTTTTGTTTGCTTCTTATTTAACTATGTAGTTAACCGTCTTATTTGAAATAAGGTCGCTATCTCCAAGTACAATCTGTGATTTTATTGAATTTTTCCTAACATACTGCTTTGCAAAAATCTGCATTTCTTGAGTTTATCAGAAGGAGTGGAGCTCCAAGCTTCTCTGCTAATACTCCTCCGCAAAGTCCATCTGGAAGTTATCTCCATATCCAATAACTGCTGTTTTTGGATTCTTAAAGAAGTGCTTTGCTACGGCTACAGAAGTCTCATACCTATCATCACCATAAATTCTTTTGGGTTTTTCCGATGGATTTTAGGCTAGTTTCTACAGCATTGCTAACTGGACCACTGTCACCGATGAGAGTATAATTTCTTGATTTTATACTCTTTAGGTATGCCATCTGCTTTAGAAAGCGTCTTTCCTACAAGCAGTATAGGACGTCCCGTTGCTGAAGCTGCTAGACTATCTGCAAATCCTAAACCCTGAACAAACAAGTATTTCCTCATTATTTACCCAGCTTCCTTTAATATTTCTAAATTTGTATCAAAAACGGTCAGGTCCTGCTATCCTCTTTATATTAAAAGGAGCTCTCAAGTTCTGTTCTCATAACTTCTGGAACTACATCAGATTCTCCTAGTAGGTAAACCGTGCTCTTAGCTTGTCCCTTTTTCACATGTTTAAGATGATCGTATATGAAGTTCAGCGCTTGATTCACATTATTTTTTTGTTGACCAATATCAGTGGTGCATTCTTAACCTTTTGCAAGGTAGGCTCCTGAAAGTGCATCTGCATAATTATCTCCATTGGCAACAACCACAGCATTAAAGTCTTTTACCTTCATGACTTTCTTTAGCTCACGTCCTATCCTAAGTGAAGTCTGGTACCTATCATCACCAGCAATTCTTTTCACACTATCAGGTATAGGCTCTTCTTGTACGCCTGGGTTTTTTACCTGGAATGTGAAAGACATAAGATTTGGTTTATCTGGCTGTGCGGCCTTATCCCTACCTATATTACTTTGCTTAGCTGCAAAGAATTGTCTAGTGAATACATAGTCATCATGATTTCCCTCATATCTTGGAATTATATTATCAACACTTGTTGGGAAAAAAGCTGTACTTTTACTGCCTGTAATGATTCCTTCAAATGTTAGGGTTTTCATTTTGGGTACATCTGATTTTATTACAAGCCCTTCCATTTTCACCTTTATTACACCAATTCTTTTTAAATAGTTAAAGTAATCCCTTAACCGGCATAGTTCTCATGTTACCTAGTTTAGGTGAAATAGGGATACCGATCTCTCCACCACCATCTTTTTCACTATCAAATACAATATGCCCACGCTTATCGGGGAAGCCTTCGATGCTGTATTTTACAGCCGTCTCGTATGTATCATCTTCTTTATTGTAATTATACGGTATACCTATCCCTCTGTAAACGCAATTTAAAGTATACGGATGAATCAGATGCAACATGTCCATCTGTTCCATATGTTTGCCAATTCTTTTCCAGAATTAGGGTCCATTAATAATCTGCCAATATCTTGTTATTTCCCACTTATAGAGATTGCTCAAATCCAAAAGTCATCTCTACATTGAGTTTGTCACCAACTTTGTATGTGGCTATTTCTCTATCTCCAGTGTTTCCATTGATAGATATATCCCCATACACATTTAACTGTTCTCTATCCCTGATAAAGTCCCTGTAGAAAATCAAAATTAAATGGATTATGATATCTGTTAGCTTGATAATTAGGGGTCACCGTTAGGACCATTATTGGTTACAAGCTCTGGACGTGAATATTTATCAAATTCATCTACTCCATTAACATATGTTATTGTATTAAAATCCTTGTACACGCCAACACTTTGTGCAGGCCTAGCTACTTGAAGTCTCAGATTCTCAAACACATTCCCAAAAGAAATAGCTCCTCGCATCGAGAGGAATTGGGCCTTCTCCTGATATTCCTCTTACCTCTAGTTCTGTCCAGTAGTTTTCTGCCATCGCGGTATTCTTATCCGGTATCTCAACAGCATATGCCTTCCCGAGAAAAACCATCGGCATGCATATCACAAATGCTATTATGCATGATAATGCTCTATATCCTCTTCTTTTTATTCATGTTTTTCTCCAATCTTACTATATTTAATTTATATTTTAACTAAATCATTACTTGCTTTCAATATTTGTTTTTAGCTTCCTTAACTCGCGTCTTGCTTCAACGATTTTCTCAGCTATTCCATTTCGGGACTCGCTCATCCTAAACGAAGCGATTCTGCTAAGCGTGTTTCCATACACTCTTCCATGCTTTTCAAATAGATTATCTACTCTCTCCGTCATCCTATTTTGGAAGCTTTCCTCAAGCTCTGCTACACTTCTTTGGAAGTTCGTCAGATGAGAAACTGTAAGAGTTATGTCGCATGAATATATTGCGACAAGAATAACTGGAAGCAATGCAATTATAAATAGCGGAATTTTGTCATAAAAATCATCAAAAGGCGGTATTATAAACTCAACTATCGCTATCGCTCCTAAGCCAAATCCTATCGAAGTTGGCACACTGGTTCGTCCATTAATATTTAGAGGGACTGTAGTATAATCCCACCATCTAGCATTGAACTTCTTCTCAGTATATACGATGTCGGATATTCTAGCACCATGCTAACAAAGAAACCAACGACAAATACTCCAATCCATGACAAATCTGGAATAATTCCATGATTGTTTAGATCCCAGTAAATCAATCCTATAATCGCACCAGCTCCGTATATAGGACAAAGTGGCCCGTACAAAAAACCTCTATTTTGCCATTTCTTTTTCCTTAGCTGTACAGTAGATGCTCTCCCATACCCATCCCAAAAACACTGAAAAGAAAATATGCTATTATATATCTATTAATAATCATCTGATCTCCCCAGAGGCATTTTTCACTACATCTTAAGTCTTTTAGCGTATGCCACCTTAACCTTATCTATCTCCTAGGAATAAGCATTCCTATATACATTCCCACTGTCAAACCAATTGACAGACCAAGCGTTATCCCATACTTTGGATATATAAACATTCCTATCAAAGCACCTAAGGACATTCCCACAATCATTCCAGGGAGCATATAGTCACCTTTAGAATTTTCTTTATTAACGCCCTAGCCCAAAGACTTTGAAGAATAAAAATGCAAGTCCAAAGAGCAAAAGCGGAATACCGAAAAAAAAGAACGGCAAGAATTGTAACATATCTCTCCTCCAATAAAATAGCCCGTTAGTCCCGCGCGGCATTAAACTAAAACCTTATTTTCTATGAATTATCATACCTATGCACATACCAATTGTTGTACCTATGGGTAAACCCAATGATAATCCATATTTAGGACTTATAATCATACCAATTAAAGAACCAAAGCTCATTCCAATAACCATTCCGATAAGCATGTAATCGCCTTTATACTTTTCTTTAGCTGTGCCCAGTTTCACAGCTTTAATAATAAAACATATGACTGCTACTACCATACACAGTATGGCGGGGCATAAATACCGGTAAAAAATATGACATATCTCTCCTCCAATACATTAACTAGTTTAATCTATCTGTTATATCATAACATTTTCTATACTAAATTACAGGCTCTCTAACAAAGCAATCTCTCTTGGCAATATATTCTTTGACTTTAGAAGTTCAATCAAAGCCTTGCGCTGCCCGTCTGAGATATACTCCAAGCCTTCGTCTTCCTTTGATAGAGTGACGCATTGCCTGATAGCAATTCCAATATGCGATAAGGTGAGCTTATCTTTTTCTTCTTTAATACCTCGATAAAGATATCCCGACAAACTCCTCATTATATACCCAAAAGAACGAAGCTATAGCCTGCATCACTTTGGAATTTTTGATTTTTACCCAAAAGAGAGCGGACATACACCTTGCATTCCTCTTCAAAACTGCCTATTTCATCATCTGTAATAAATTCCGACTTAAACTTATAAAGATGACTCAGCTTTTATGTATCTTGCACAGAAGCTCTGAAGCGTGTAGATATTCGTCCAGATAATTTCCGGATTTGTTTCTGCTTTGATGGCCAAAAAGGTATTTTTCGCCATTCAAAACAAAACCACTCTTTTATAGTTCCTGTATCTTTAGTTCCAAGTTCCTTGCAGGCTGCTCTCATAAATAGACACGCTGCTTTTTTGCGTTCTTTAATATCAGTACTGCCAAGTTCTTGCAAGGCTTGATTTAGAATCTCGCTTGTGTATATCATAAGTCCCTCTCCACTTTATCAAAATTCCCCTTAAATACTACTAAAATTCCTTTAGCTGATCAAACAAGTCTATTAGCTTATCCTTGTCAACGTCAAGCTCATCAGGTATCAGCGAAAGTATTCCATCAAGTGCTGTGAATACCTCATCTCTTTCAACAGTATCAATAAATGGTTTCTTCATATCCATCTTGTTAAAAGCTCTCTGTATAATCTCTCACTAGGACTTCGGCATCCTTTTCGATGTCCTTCCCTGCTCCATCAACTAGCTTTATCACTGAAGCTCTAGTCTTTCTGTATATATCAGCCGCCTTCTTTGCATTTGCAGGCGTGATATGTTCTCACCATCCCAGGAGCGGAAAGGATTCTCAAGATTCTGCGCAAAGCCACTCAGCCTTTCTTGGCTTTTGTAATCCAAAGGTCTAAGCCTTCACTTTTTACGTTTTTGTATAGCTTCTAACTTCCTTTGCTGCGTCTTCGGAAGGCTATCCATCCAAAGCATGTATAGTTTTTGTAGTTTCTCTGGTTTTGGCACTTCGTCCGCTGTAAAAGCCAAAGAGCTCCATGGTTGTAAGGACTTCTAACTCGCTGAACTCCGAGATTTTTAGCAAAAGTTAATAAGATTACCAGGGCTTCCCGAGTCTTAGCTCTCTTAGCTTTGGATACTCTCTCAAAATATCAGCGATATCGAGTTCTTTTTATTTTTTTCCTATATATAGTTTTTCTAGTCCTCTAAACCCTGAAGCTTAGGGAACGAAACCATCACAATGCAAAAATAAAAATCGACTCCGAGCTTGGTGACTTTATCTTACAGCCATCCTTTACTTCTCCGAGCAAAAAACAGCATGCTCAAATCATCATTTAGGATTAGCTCATCCATTCCCGTCATATCAACAGAAAGCCTATCGATTGTGGTTTCCGAAAAAGTCAAGACTTGATTTACCGTGATTCTCGATAACCAGTTCTCTAATAAATGGATTCGAATTCAAATACTCAAATAAATTTTTATGCCATTTCGTAACCGTAAGTGAAGATAGGCAAGGAAAAGACTCTTAGACTTAGTGCATCATCAAAATCATGCCACTTATCGTTTTCACTGTGTGTGCTAAGTCTTCTTCTATTACCCTCAAATTCCACATGTTCACTACTTGCATCTGCTGCCTTGAATATGTCCCTTTGCTCCTGGGTATTTTTTTCCCACTTAAACTGGTTGGATACTTCAATATCTATACTCCAGCCACCATATGTGCCTGTATCCTCGTTATTAACTGGTTTAACGTTACCAACGTAAACATAATTTGACGGAACGTTTACATCAACCTTTTTTAGATTGAAAGTCCCATTCCAGTACATGTAATCGATATATAGTGGCTTCATCAAAGCTAGTTCTTCCTCTTTAGGAAGTTCATCGGAGGACCAATCAAGTGATATAATAATAGCCTGAGGCTTCTTCCCACTCTCATCTATCTTTGTCACTTGACAAGCAGTGTATTTCTTTAGCGATTTGTTATATACGCAATATATATCTCCAGCTTTTTGCTATCATATAAACCTCTCCTGGTGTTATATTTTCTGAATGTAAACTCTTATATTAACTTTCTTTACGGGGAAATCTCGGCATATTATCAAAAATACTTTCCCTCCAGCTTGAATCAGATTGCTAAACGCGTTCATTATTTCTATTCTTTTCGATTTAGGAAGCTTCGTATATTCTTTTAGCACAATTTTGGTGTTTTTTAAATATCGACCCACCAAATTCCTTAAAAGTCTCTGCCTCTGTCTCTTCTATCATTGAAAATACAGTCATAATAATAGATTCTCTTGTTTCATCGTCCATCTTTTTCTAGCCAAGAGCCAAGAGATGTTCTTACAAATTTGCTTAGAGCATCTAGCTCTGCTTCTACAAAATGATCCTCTGTTACTTCCCAGGTCATAGCATCATGTTGAATGATACCTGTTGCGTTACTTCTTACAACTTTCTGTTCTCCAAGATTTGTAAGCAGCTGACCTATTATAGATGTCTGCGGAACTATATTACATATCTTTGGTGAAATTCAGCTATACCCATCCGAGTTTATAACTTCATCTCTAAAGCCCGGCCCATCATTATTATATACTTTTGTAATCCTATCCTTTACGGCTTCCTCGCAGAAGCTGGCAGCATACATTGCGAAATTTCCTCCTTTTGAGTGACCTCCTAAAAATAAGTTTTCCATCCAAGTGTTTAGATACTTTATTCAGGTAGTTCACCGCTTCCTTTGCTCCTTCTATCTCTGCAGTGAAGCTCATGAAAATATCCTCTTTCCAGCCTGTTATTGTGCTGTCAGTTCCGCGGAATGAAATATAATTTGTGCCATCAGGAAGTATTAGTACAACAGCCGCAAATTGCTTAACTTTTTCTTTATCAAAAATATCCGTGTAGTATGCAATCTTAGTTCCTCTAAAACGCTCTCCTGATACCATTTCCTCAAGAAGTAGTGGAGCTTTCTTGGTAAACTGTGCGTTCTCTCGTATTTCGTCAAGTGAATATCTTTGACAAAAAAACTCAAATGCCTCTTCAATATCATGAATCTTCTCTTGCTCGCCATATAACTCTCCAAAAGTCAATGTATGATATATATGACAATATAACATTATCTATATCATTTAAGCTAGCTGTGAAAAAGACTAACATCATTTCTCCATTTTAAATAATCTAGTAATACCATTTCTTCACCAAATATACCTTTAACTATGCCTACTATAAATTTTTCAAGTGTAGCCTTTTTACATTTTATCATATTGCTATTGACAAAGTGTACACTTTTTATTTTAATCACACATACCTTTACTTCTAGCAAATAAACAAAAAGACCTATCAAAGTCTGCCTTCTAAGACAAGCTCTGATAAGCCTATATACATTCTTATTCTTCGTCAAATACCTTCTCTGCTACTTTGACAGATGTATTTGCATCCTTTGCATAGTAGTCAGCCCCAACCATCTGAGCATAATCCTCATTCAGCACTGCGCCGCCAACCATGGTCTTGCAGTTTAGGTTATTCTCCTTTAGGGGCGTCTATCGTGCGCTGCATGTTCTTTACTGTTGTTGTCATGAGTGCGCTTAGACCGACAATGCTAGGCTGATATTTTTTTGACAGCTTCAACGACTTCCTCAACAGGAACATCTTTTCCGAGATCGATTACCTCATATCCGTAGTTTGACAGAAGCATCTTTACGATGTTTTTGCCTATATCGTGTATATCTCCCTCGACAGTAGCAACTACAACCTTTTCTCTCTTGACATCAGACTCTGTGTTTGCCCTACTTATGACCGCAAACCCATTTTGGACTGTCTCTGCGCTGAGCATGAGCTGAGGAAGGAATATTTTTCCTGTCTCATAGGCTCTTCCTACCTCATCAAGAGCTGGAATAAAGTAGCCATTTATAATCTCCATGGCATCCTTTTGTTTTAAGCATCTCTTCGACTAGAGGAGCAGCCTGCTCCTTTAGACCTTTGATGATTACATCCTTTAGGTCTAGGCTACCATTGTCAGATGGCGTGCTGCTCTGCGGCGCCTGTGTATTTCCGCCGTATTTAACAATGAAATCGCTTCCGCCCTTGTCCTGATTATTTAGAACCTTAAAAGCGTTCACGGTGTCCATAATTTCCTTTGAGCATGGGGTTGATAATAGGTGCATCAAGTCCCACTCCAAATGCTGCTGCAAGAAATACCGAGTTCAAAAGTGGGCGATTAGGCAGTCCAAAGGATACATTACTTACACCAAGCACGCACTTTAGACCTAGTCTGCTCTTGACTAGCTTAATAGCTTCTAGCGTAGTCACAACCTGCTCCTGCTGAGCACTTGCAGTTAGAACTAGGCAGTCTATCAAAATATCCTCTTTTGGTATTCCATAGCTCAAAGCTGTATCCAAGATTCTCTGTGCAATTTCAAAGCGTCCCTCTGCAGTCTCTGGAATTCCATTTTTATCGAGGCAAAGACCTAGCACGCAAGCTCCGTATTTCTTTGCGATAGGGAAAATCGCTTTCATCGACTCCTCTTCACCGTTGACTGAGTTAATCAAAAGGCTTACCCTTATAAACTCTAACAGCCTCTTCGACAGCCTTTGCATCCGTGCTATCTATCTGCAGTGGCTGAGAAATACCAGATTGAAGCTCCATAACAGCCTTCTTCAAAAGCTTTGGTTCATCTATTTCTGGAAGTCCAACATTGACATCCAAAATGTCTGCTCCTAGGTCAGCCTGAGTTATGGCCTCATTCAGGATATAGTCGTAATCCTCTTTCTTAAGCGCTTCTTTTAGCTTAGGCTTTCCAGTTGGATTTATACGCTCACCAATCAGATACACCCCGCCGTCTAAAATCACAGTGCTACTTGCTGAGCAAACTGCGGTAACACGCTTTGGTGATGTCTTAACAGGTTTCAAGGATTTTTACTTTGTCCTTTGTCTTTTCTATAAACTCAGGAGTAGTTCCACAGCAACCGCCAAGAACGCGAACTCCAAGCTTGGCCATATCAAGCATGCGCTCTGAATACTCTTCGCTGCTATATCTGTAGTTACCCTGCATATCTGGAGTCCAGCATTAGCCTGCACCATAACAGGAACCGTTGCATACTCGAGGATGGTTTCTACCACTGGGAATCAACTCGTCAGGTCCGAGTGAGCAGTTTACTCCTAGCGCATCTACGCCAAGTCCCTGAAGGCTTATGGTTGAAGAAATCGGATCAACTCCTACAAAAGTTCTACCGTTATCCTGATATGTCATCGTTGCAAATACAGGAAGCTTAGTATTTTCCTTCGCTGCAAGAATACCAACCTTAAGCTCCATGAGATCGAAAAAGTCTCAAAGATAACAAGATCAGCGCCTGCTTTTTTCTCCTGCAACTAGCTGCTCCTTAAAATATATCATAGGCTTCCTCAAAGGAAAGAGTCCCTAAAAGGTGCCATGAGCTGACCTATAGGGCCTATGTCTAGCGCTACATACTTTGGATTTGCTGCTTTTTGCATTTTCTACAGCAGCAGTTACTAAAGTCGCTATATCTGTATCCTTTATCTTCAGTCTGTTAGCACCGAAGGTATTTGTCGTTATACAGTCACATCCTGCCTCTACGTACTCTCTATGTATGCTTTGGATGAGCTTTGGGTTTGTCAAAGAGAGTAAATCCGAATTCCACCTATCTCTAAGCCACTTTTTCTGCAGCATTGTGCCCATCGCACCATCAAATATTAAATGTTTGTTTTGAATATGCTTAAGAATTTCCACAGATTGTTCCTCTTTTCCTAAATTCACAGGGACTGTCTCAAGCTACATATCCCGCACTTTTGTGGTTTTGCTACCTTGCCCTCGTCTGAAAGGCCTAGAATTGCAGATACCGACTTTATTGGAATTAGAATGTTCGACGGTGAAAGATTTACACCAGTATACTTTTCCGGTGTTAGAAGTCTAAACAGAGTCTGCTGAGCCGAAATATCAAGATCCCCATAGCCTGGGCTAAATCTATATCCATGCTTTTTCATTCCTGTTGTTTCTAATATCTCTGCTTCAACCGCATCCACCACCTGCTCTGCAAGTGTTGAACCGCAGCTATTAAATACCACTGCCTTTGTTGGTGCAGTCGCCTGAAGCAATCTAAGTTTATTATCAAAAGCAGAACCTATGGTTGCGCAGAGAAGTGCACACATAGTGCATCCTCTGATATTGTCTGCTAGGTTCTTACTCTTAAGGCTCAAAGATGACCCAGTGAAGTTTATCGTATCTTCATCTATCGTTACAGGGAAAAAGTCTATACATATATGAGGGTCTAATATTTGCAAGACATTCATCTGCCGCTTCATTGATTATCCCTTGCAAATCTCCCCTATATCCTGTCCCTTATAGCCAAGGTATCTGAGCACCTCAGGGCATGTTAATTTTGTCTATTTTTATCATTATCTAGCTGCCTGCATGAGCGCCTTCGCAATATGCGGCTTGTTCATTATGTAAATGTGTATTCCGTCAACGCCCTCTTTCTTGAGAGTTTCAATCTGATTGCATGCATACTCGATTCCAGCCTTCTCTAGTTCCTCTTTGTTATCCTGATACTTTGCAAGTATACGAACTATATTGCCAGGAAGCGAAACTCCACACATATAGATCATACGCTCTACCTGCGCTTTGCTTAGAATCGGCATTATTCCTGCAAGGAATGGTGCCTCAACTCCTGCGCTTCTTAGCTTTTGATAGATAGTTTAGGGAAGATATCTGAAGAAAGCTTAGCTGGCTTATCAAAAAGCTCGCACCTGCCTCAACCTTCTGCTTTGTATGCTCGATTTCTGCATCTAGGTCACCGCAGTCTATATGTGATTCTGGATAACAGGCAGCTGCTACGCAGAAGTCCTCAGCCTTAATCTCTTTGATCGGCTCCTTAGCATATGTGTACTCGGGCTAATAGATAGTCCCTCGATAGGTCTATCCCCGCGTAATGCAAGTACGTTTTCGATACCTTTTTCCTTGAAGTGCTAGACGCTCTGCAACCTGCTGCTTTGTTGAGGTTATACATGTAAAGTGAGCAACCGGTTCTGTGTCATAGTTTTCCTTTATATGTGCGCAAAGCTTTGCTGTATTGTCTGACTGGATAGTTCCACCAGCACCACAGGTTACGCTTATGAAGTCTGGCTTTTAGTGTGCTAGCTCATCTAAAAGCGGAATTGCGGTATCTATGCTTAAATCGTTCTTCGGCGGAAACACTTCTAGTGATGCCGTGAAGCCTTTCTCTTTTATAATGTCTGATATTTTTCATGGGAATCTCCTCTCAATAAGCCTTTAAATTCGAACAAATTATATCAATATAAAAAAACACTGTCAATCTGTGTAAATCTATTATCAGATATAGCTACAAGCTATAATTGGCTTTAATGCAATATTGTTTCTTTATAATATACGCGTAATTGTGTTTTTGATTTGTAAGCTCTATCAGTTATAGGCTCAGTTTATATCTACCCATATTCATATAGTATTAGACACGAAATAAAAATAGGTGTATTCTCATATCACGGTAAGGCGCTGTGATCCGGACAGGCGCCAGCAAATTAGGTATAAAAGGTAATTTTGAAAAGATAGAAAGAGGTGCAAACATGAGTGAATATAAATTTGAAACATTACAGGTACACGCAGGACAGGAGCAGGTAGAAAAGGAAGCGGGAGCAAGAGCAGTTCCTATTTATCAAACAGCTGCTTACGTATTTAACAATGCAGAGCACGCTGCAGCGCTCTTTGGGCTTTCTGATCCAGGTAACATTTATAGCAGACTTACAAATCCAACACAGGACGTTTTTGAGCAGCGAATTGCAGCTCTAGAAGGCGGCATCGCAGCACTAGCACTCTCATCTGGTGCAGCTGCAATCACATATGTAATCCAAGCACTAGCGGCTCCTAAGGGACATATCATCGCACAGAGCAGCATCTACGGCGGAACATATAACCTGCTTGCTAACACCCTTCCATTACAGGGTATCGAAACAACTTTTGTTGACATACATAATTTAGAAGAAGTCGAAAAAGCATTCCAGGAAAACACAAGAGGAGTTTTCATCGAAACTTTTGGAAACCCAAACAGTGACATTCCTGACATTGAGGAAATCGCAAAGCTTGCACATAAGCACGACGTACCTCTTGTAATAGACAACACTTTTTGGAACTCCTTATGTAATCCGTCCAATAGAGCACGGTGCAGATATCGTTGTACATTCTGCAACAAAGTTCCTCGGTGGACACGGAACAACTCTTGGCGGAGTAATCGTTGATAGCGGAAAATTCGACTGGAAGAAGAGCGGTAAATTCGCTTCCGTTTCTGAACCTAACCCAAGCTATCACGGAATTTCATTTACAGATGCTGCTGGCCCTGCTGCCTTCATCACATATATACGTGCAGTTCTTTTGAGAGATACTGGTGCTACAATCTCACCTATAAACGCATTCTTGCTTCTTCAAGGAGTTGAAACTCTATCCCTAAGATTAGAAAAACACAAGGATAACGCAAAGAAGGTTGTAGAGTATCTATCAAAAGCATCCACTCGTAGAAAAGGTAAACCACCCATCGCTAGATAACCATCCGCAAAATGCCCTATACAAAAATATTTCCCAAATGGTGGTGGTTCGATATTCACATTTTGATATCAAAAGGCGGCAAGGACGCGGCATTTAAGTTTATCGATAATCTAAAGATTTTCTCACTACTTGCAAATGTAGCTGACCTAAAATCTCTAGTTATTCATCCTGCTACAACAACACATTCTCAGCTTTCAAAGGAAACCCTTGAGGCTCAGGGAATTAATGATGGAACTGTTAGACTTTCAATAGGAACAGAGCACATCGACGACATTCTAGCAGACCTAGAAAATGGCTTTGCAGCTGTAAAATAACAAAATAATAAGGCATGGCGACTTGGAAATCCAAGGCTATGCCTTTTTTTAGTATTACTTGTCAAGTTCTAGCCAGCTTTCCTTGTAAGAACATTTGTATGAGCTTGTTCTCACTTCATCAAGCAAAGGCACGTCTAAATTTTCCCTTGTTTTGTTATATACAAATCCGCATTTTTCTTGAACTCTCTTTGATTTTACGTTGCCATCAAAATAAGAGCACCAAATCTTTTTTTCATGCCGAGTTCCTCAAATCCATACTGAATAAGTCGCTTTGCTGCCTCAGGCATATATCCATTACCCCAAAACGACTTACCAATCCAGTAGCCCAGCTCGCACTCATCGTCTCTATCCGTCAAAGCAGTGTGTTCCTTTAAAAATCAGCTCAACTGCCCCTATCGCCTTATTATCATCCTTAAGGCAGATTCCATAGCACTGAGGGCCACTCAAAACTTCTCTGATGACGTCTCTGCTCTCCTGCACGCTTTGATGCGCCGGCCAGCCTGCCACAGGACCAACATCGGGATCCTTTGCATATTCAAATATGCTCTCTGCATCCGTCTCAGCTAAGGGACGAGTATTAATCTTTCAGTTTCTAATATCATAATTCAATCTCCTATACATCAAAATTTATGCCTAACACAGTCAACCATAAAGCAAGAATACTCAGGGTATAGCTTTAGCCTCACCTCTGGTCTTGGTGCGCCTGTCTTGATGAGCCTTATCATTTCATTGAACTTTTTCAGGTCCTCTTCCCAGCCTTCGATTGTCTCCTTCTTTTCTTCTTCGCTGTCGTATTCGTCTTCAAAGGATTCCTGGAGTGCCTGCTCTAAATAAGCGCGATTATTTTCTTCGAGCTTTTTGAAGCGCTCAAGCTTGCCCTTTATCCACAAGGTATAGAACAAGTAATCGCAGTCTATTACATAGTAATGTTCGTCTACATCTTCATCACAGTACTCTAGAAACTTATCGTACTCTTCTAGGACATAGTAGGCATCAAAGATTTGAAAATCTGCAATATCATCTGTATTCAAATTATAGTCATCATCACTATCTAGCTTTATCTGCTCCAGATAGCGCATTGCTTCTTCCTTATTTCCAAGGTATACCTCGCAGTATGCTAAGCAAAGCTTTAGCCACATCCTGTCCGGATAAATTTTATATAGCTCCAAGAATGTCTCTTTGGCTTTCTCATACTGCTTAAGCTCATAAAGGTAACTGCATAATCAAGCACGCTCTCGTAGGTCTCACTTACGACCTTTGCCATATCAAAGAAAATTACGACTAAGCTTAAGACAATTCTCATCCCCGAGTACTCATACTCTGAAAAGTTATAAAGCCCGAGCGCCTTATATGTCTCAGCAAATGGCGAATTCAAATCCTTAGCTTTGTTCAGATACTCGAGTGCCTTCTGCGAATAGTCTTCAACAAAAGCAATGTTTGTATATATTCTGGCTTTATCTTTAGAATCTAAAGTATTGTCAAAATCACGCAAGAAATTCTCTAATAGCTCCACATATGCTTCGTCGCCGCATCTCAGCTCAAGCTTCACTGATGCTAGCGTGCAGACTATATCTACATTTGAAGGATTTTCCACGAGCTTAGACTCAAGGTAACCCTGCATTTTCTCAAGAAACTCTTTTTGATCATCATAGTCTCTTAGAATTTCTTCCCCATATCTGTTTTTCATATTCAGTTTTCAGCTCATACCAATAGGCTTTAATTTCTTTTTAACATTTTTCTTGCTTCCTATATTATAAATATACTTGATTTATTATATCAAAAACTGAGCAAATATACCCAGCTTTTTGTCAATATTTGAGTTACCGTATATCCTATTTTTGACTGCTTACGTCTATATCCGACAACTGCTACTAGCATTGCAGATGATAGCATTAGCCATGCATACTGTGAAGCATCATTTACATCTCCAGTATTTGGATTCTTTGGCTTTTTAGGTGTTGGTTTCTTTGGTTCTGTCTGTGGCGCTGGCTTTGCATTGTCAGCTACTGTGATTTTGCCATTTGCCGCAACTACAGTTTCGCCCTGAGCGATTGTTCCTAGTGTTACTGTTCCGTCTGCGTTTACTGTAAATGTGAAATCTGTTACTGTTAGGGAATCCTTCTGGTGCAGCTTCCTCGTGGAATCTGTACTGTCCTGGCTCAAGCATAACCATATGACTTGTTGTTCCGCTTACCCACTCTTCAATCTTCTGAGTTCCATTGAAGATTTGAATCTGTGCTCCTGCAAGCTCAGCTCCACCAAGCTTAACCTTGCTGAATTCTATCTGCTTTGATGTTGGTGTAGGTGCTGGTCTAGCATTGTCAGTTATTGTGATTTTTCCATTTGCTGCAACTACAGTTTCGCCCTGTGCGATTGTTCCTAGTGTTACTGTTCCATCTGCATTTACTGTAGAATGTAAAGTCTGTTACTGCAAAGGAATCCTGCTGGCGCAGCTTCCTCATGGAATCTGTACTGACCTGGCTCAAGCATGATTTTTCTTGCTTGTCGTAGTGCTTGTCCATTCATCCACCTTCTGAGTTCCCTTGAAAAATCTGAATCTGTGCACCTGCTAGCTCAGTTCCACCAGCCTTAACCTTGCTGAATTCAACTTCCTTAGTTGTTGGCTGTGGAGCTGGCGCTGCCTGAAAATGTCCGCTCAATAGGTTTTTGGTATGCATTATCTTGAGATACATAGATATCTAGCTGTGTTCCAGTCGGAATAGCTGTTGTGCTATTTACTAGATCATTAAATGCATCCTTCTCATTCTGTGTAAAGTTGTTTCCACTTGTATCTCTATTAGGCATATTGAATGTGTCAGTGTAGTACCAAACAGCATACTGAGTTATCTGTCTAAACTGTCCATCCGTTAGGCCGTATCTTTCTTTGATACCTGAGTTATTGCTTGGATAACCATCGTAGATAACTCTTATCAAAGCATTATAGAGATCTTCGCCCGTAACTCTCTCAGTATCAGCAAGCTCTCCAAAACTAGCTGCAGTACCTAGCTCCTTAGTGTAAAGAGTCTTTCTTGGGGAGTTTGAGCTCTCTGGGAACGCTCTATGGTCATTGAAGCAGTAAGCTACATCACCTTTATCGTTTGAGCCCTGTGGTCTAACATAGATTGGATTCTTTAGATGATCACTTGCTGGATACTCACCTGACTTTGTATAAGCCTGGTATATTTCAGCAGCATCCGCCTGAATTGACAAAACCTGAGAAAACTGGAATCAGAACAATTGATAGCATAAGTATAACTGCTCCTACTGGCTTTCTAAGGCTTTTGAAAATGCTAATCATAACACCTCTCCTCGTATTCCTTTCATAATAACCGTATTGTAAAACAAAGTTTACTCCTTCTAAAAACAAAAATTGTCACTTTTTGTTATTCACGCTAATTATATATGTTCACACACAATTTATCAATATTTTTACTATTTTTTTACATTGAATAAATACGTATAAAATAGTCTCTCTTTTAGATATTCATTGAAGCGAATAATTATAGAAATCCAATAGAAAAAGATGGTGTTTTTATGCTAGCACCATCTTAAAAAGTTTCTATATCTCATTATGAGCCTAAATTAGCAATGTTCTTCTGTTCCCTCGTAGAACATTATTACTAGCGTAATGATTAAAAGCACTGTCGAAAAAGAGTATTGCATATGTGCCGAGTATAGGAATCAAAAAGCTTTCAATTATCGCACCAACTATGAAAGATACTATTATTCCATAATATAGTAGTGATTTTCTAAGGTACGATTTTCTTTGGTCACAATAAAGCGGTCAAGATTTGCTGTTCCGCTCCTAAAGTTTCAATACACATTGTAGTCGTAATGCTATTTCCATGTATTGCCCTAAAGCTTTGCACCTGAATTCCACAAGCAAATGATAACAAAGAGTTTGCAAGGTCATTAGCTAACTCTGGCAAGAAAATTACAGAGGTTAAAATGATTGCTTCTAACATAACAGATATTTGACGCCAGTGAACCATCTTATATTTCTTCCTCGTATTGATTACATCAGATACAATTATTCCGATTGCAAAAGAATAAAACTGGCCAAAAGTACTTTGATGCTACCGCAAAATTCCCTCCAGCTATATTTACACCCATCAAAAAGCATGTTGCCCGTCTGCGCATTTGAGAAAACCTGCCCCCTGAAAAGATATGAATATGCATCCATGCACCCACCCGATAAGGCTAGAAGAATACCACAGGGTATGGAATCTGATATTTGTTTTTTCATTTTATTATCACCAGCCTTTTCAAAAAGCTTTATCCTTAAAATATGCCATATTTTTAAGGGATAATTCAACATTTAAGGTCTATATTCTATTACTTCAGCTTCTCTGCCCACTCTGCTTCCTTAAATCCTAGTAGCACAGTGTCACCGTTTACAAGAACTGGACGCTTAACCAGCATTCCATTTGTAGCAAGTAGCTTTAGCTGTTCATCTTCAGACATTCCCGGAAGCTTATCCTTTAGCTTCATGTCCTTATATAGAAGACCGCTAGTGTTAAAGAACTTCTTTAGTGGCAATCCACTTCTAGAATACCAATCCTTTAGATCTTCATAAGAAGGGTTGTCCTCCACTATATGACGCTCTGTGTATTTGAGATTATTTTCATCTAGCCATTTCTTGGCTTTCTGGCATGTTGAACATCTTGGATAATATACAAATAACATTTCTACCTCCATTTTTATCCGCCACCTCTTTTGGCGGGCTGTACTTGAGTATACTAATTATCAATTTTTATTGTGCTTCTGTATTTAGTACCTAATAGGCGGTCAAATATTAAACGCTTGCTAAGCAACACGCATGCAATTGTAATCAATGCATATAGTAGTAGAACAAGTAAGGTAATTACAAGTAGACACAAATATAGCAGATCATCTGCATGCTTATTAAACTCATTTGTAAGGTATAGTAGCCCCTGAGGAATTAATATAAAAATATGCAGTTAGTAATACTCCTCTTATAATCGTACGTAGCCACTTAAAATTATCAAATTCTATCTTAAACCTAAGCAATGCACTGCCAAAAGTTTTTCCATTTAGCAGTGGAATCAAGGCAAAATATCCTCCAATAAATGGCCACAAAGGAAGCTCGGTCTTTGATATATAGTATGGTATAAATACAATCAAAAAATATCTATTATAAGCGATAGCAAAACTCTGATTCCTGAGACGCGGGTTCCAAGCTCTAAGGATTTCTCATCTATCCTATCTCTAGACGGAAGAATCTTTACTGGAAGCCATCCGATTAGATACCCAAGGCATCCACCCGTCGTATTCTGAATTATGTCGTCTATATCACCTAGTCTATATGGCCCTGAGTATATAAAATATAGTCCCGATAGCTGTGTTAATTCAAAGAATAGGCTAAGAAGAGCTGTTAAAAGCATGGTCTTCTTAAAGCTACATTTGAAGTAGTAGCGCATGTAAATTCCAAATGGAATTAGCATCAAAACATTAAATGCTGGCACATAAAATGATGGATGCTTAAGCGCCATAATCCAGCTTGTTGAATTTGATAATGCAAATGGACTATTTTTGATAAAGTCTATAACAAAGGCAAATGGAACAAGGTTTAACATGTCCGTATATCTTGAATGTATGCTCTCTCGATTAGGCAGTGGTAAAATTACTAGCAGGTATACTGTCAGTAAGTACAAAGCAAAAGAGTATACAATTAATGTCCTCAGCTTGTTCACCGAACCATATTTTGCGATAATTTGCAATCATGTACGGAAGCGTAATCACAAATGCCAAAGCCGGAAAAAAACAGCATAGCTAATTTAATTGAAAGTATATATCCCATTGAACCCTCTATTTATATGTTGTTAATATCAAGGTATTATCCACATATTCTCCTAGGAATACCTTACTCTGTTTATCTACGCCCTGCTTTTTCAGCTCTTCGATAAGCCACTCTTCATTCTTACCAATCATTTCTGAGTATGTCTGAATGTACCTGCCCATCTGTAATAACTGGGAACTTAGGATTTTCTTCTCCTTCCTGTATTACAATTAGCTGTCCGTTTTGTTCGATTACGGCTCTCTTTACATTCTTTGATGAATTGATGCCATTTGTACGAAGCTTAAACGCTACGTCGTGAGCTGATAGTCCTAACTTTCTGCAGTTATCTACATCTATTTCGCCGTCATCTATGATAATTAGTGCCTTACCATCTATAATATGCTTTGCCGTTACATTATGCTTCTTCACCCATTTTAGGGCTAGTACAAGAGCACACGATACAGAGTATCGCAACAAATGTAAGTATCTTAACATTGTTATTGTAAAAGTACACCACCTATGATTCCACCTAGTACAAAAATTTACGGCTTGATCGCTCGCAGAGGTTGGTGCTAGGTTTCCTTTGCCTGATATATTTATGATTATAACCATTGCAAAGAAGCCGGTTAAAAGCTTTTAATGCTACAAGTAAGAATGGATTCATATTATTCTCCCTCTCATATTTTTGTCTGTGTATTATACACCATTTGGCACATAATTATAACATATATTTTCTGCAAAAATGAGACAGATTGCAAGTTTATATTTCTCTTTTATCTTATATCTTATGTCGCTTTCCATTTCTAAAAATAAATAGGCGCGGGCTTCTTAAAATAGCCCACGCCTTCATCATCTTCTTGTTATTTTCTTTAGTTTACAACCTTAAGATTAGCATTAAGTGCTGCTTTTTCAGCTTCTGAACCCTTAGGGTGCATAGATTTCAACTCCTGAAGTTTTTGGAAGTGAATCCATGAATGAAGATGTAACATCAGTAACGCTTGCAGGAATAACTACCTTCTTTATCGCATAGCATTGTGTTAAAACTTCTGATCCTAATCTCTCTACGCCATCCCGGAAATTCAACTGATTCTAGAGCTCGATTGTCTGACAAAGCCTTAATACCTACATCCTTTGGTCCCTTGCCAAGGTAAAGGTATTTTAGGGTTTTTCATTGCCACTGATTGCACCTCATCTATCCACTGAACAGTATCTGGTAGTACAACTGCTTCACAGTTATCTAGCTTTGATAGTGCAAACTTATCAATCGCGATAACTGGCTTTCCTTCAATCTTATCAGGTACTCTAATTACATTGTCCTTAGAAGTACATTTTTCGATAATGCAACCTTCTCCTTTTGAACTGTTGGTTATCTTATACTTGAAGCTCTTTGCCTTTGTCTCTGGGAAAGACATGAAGTTATCAGCAGTTACGTCGCTTTTGGTTCCTTCCTCTTCTTCCTCTACATGCTTGTTTGGTTTAACATTTGTGATTTCGCCACTCTTCTCATCCTGCTTACAACCTACTACTGTAAGTACCATTAGAAGCGATAGCATACATAAAACTATTTTTTTCATTTGATTATCTCCTTAAACATTAACTCTAATCCTACGGACTAGCTCTATTTTTACCATAAGCTTTACGTCAAAAGTAACAATTATTATAATATTAATTTATATATATCATTAAAAATAATCTATTGACTTACCAGTTTTTAGTTTTAAAATGCTATTTATTTGAGTATAATAATCAAGTTATAAGTTTTTCAATTGTCTTATTCTGCAATGTTCTGTTGCAGTATTATCTACAGGAGGGGATTATGAAGAAAAAAATTCTTGGCTTGTCTTACGACATGCAGTCTTTTACTAGCTATGTTTGCTTCAAGTATAACAGTTCAAGCTACATCGCAGACAATCAAACCAATCTATCAAAAACGAGCTAAATCAGTCCGGGTCAAACATCACAGACTAGTGGCGGCATCAACATAGATGGGTATATAAGTGCGAACCTAAATGGTGTTACAAGCAATTCTAGCAAGGCAACAGACCAGCCTTATGGAACCATCCCTGCTTCTACGTACATATATAGTACTGTAGCTAATGCAGGAGATCTAATAGATGTTAATTCGACAGATATCACGCTTCATGCTAATATTACAAACACAAATTCTGCTGCAGAGTGCAGCAAATGTTTCACTTCGATTAGATAACAATGGAAGAGTTCCTACAGCAACTAACTATCCAGATGAATGGTCAGTCGATGCTGCAAGAGTTCAGGGTAACGATGTATTTGATGCATCTACAAGATCTGATTTAAACATAGAGTATCAGCTAAATAATGCTACAAGTGGTTCAACAACTGTTACTCGCGCAAGTGTTCTAGCTAGTGGACTTCCAGCTGGTTATAGCTGGGGTGACCTAGTTCGAATCAATGTTTCAGGAAATCTTCAGCCAAATGAAGTGGTTAAATATAACGTTCCTCTAAAAGTTACACCAAAACAGGGCGCTAAGGATACATATTCCTTCCAATTTGGAAATACATCTGGCGGAGTTTACAAAACTGCTACAATCATTCTTAAAGGAATCACACGAAACGAATTAGTTTCTTCGGTTCTCGACACTAAGATTTTAGCTACTTATAGAAACAGTGATGGCTCATACACAGTTGCTGAAAATAAGGTTCAGGACCTAATGCCTAATGCAACATCTAGCAACACTAAGTTCAATAACTTCCTAATGCAGGTACTAAGCACTTATGAGAATTCTCCTGCCGACGGAGTATTGACCAGCAACTCTGCTTACTCGATTTCAACACTTGATATCTTTAATGCAATTCACAATAACGGATATACTACCTTAGTAAGAGCTGATAATACACTTTTGCCAATATATGCTTACTATAATAATGGTTCAGTTAATCTTAAAGATGCAGATGGAAATCCAGTGCGTGTTTCAGACTACAACATGAATTTCTACGCACAGATTATCAAAGTTCTAGAAGCACCTGAAGAGGTAAGCCTAAATGTTGGGGACAATTTTGATGCTGAACAGAATCTGATTTCTGCAGTAAATCCAATAGACAATAGCCCAATTGCTTATACTGATTTGACTGTCACATCAGATGTAAATACTGCTGTTGCTGGTACGTACCATGTTACCTACACTTATACACTAGCAGATGGAAAAACCATATCTGTAACGACTAAGGTTAAGGTTACTTCACCAAATACAATAGTAAATCCGCAGGTAAACCCAGCTAACCCTGCTAGCCCATCAAATCCGTCAACACCAGCCAAAACAGCTGCAAAGACACACTCATCACCTAATACATATGACGGAACCTCAGCAGCAAGCCTAGTTCTTTTCTTTACATCATTTGCAACACTGGGACTTGCTATATATAGATACAAAAGATTTAACTAATTGCATTTAGCTAGGCTTCCTTTTAAAATTTAGAATAAAACAAAAGACTGTAAGATTTGATTTATCTCGCAGTCTTTTTGGTTTTTGGTTTATATTCTACATCTAAATTCCTTATCAATTTTGTCGACTGTCATCTTTGTGCGTACGTTAGTGTTAAACCTTTTGGTGAGCTCTTCTTGGGCAGTTATTTTAAATTCGTCACTCGTCTTTTGTCTATAATAATCGAAACAATCAAAGGTTCCGCTGCAGCAATCACCCCAATCGGATAAATATCCGATAACTTCAAAGAAGCTGTCGTTATATTTTTTCAAATCGCTTTAGTCCCAGTACTCTTTAAATACCCGGAAACGCAGTACACAAATGAGTAATAGTAGGCTGGATCACGAAATGAATTATATTCCTCACTATGAAAGCTCGGGTCGATAATTCTCGCCTTTCGCACATCGTCAATGCTTGGTTTTCTTGACATTTTAATATCTGTTTGCAAATAGGCATAGAATGTTTCCTTATCGTAAAATTTGCTATCTACAGAGATTAATGCCCCATACATTCCATCCTCGTATTGAAACACCATTACCGCACCATTTCTGTATTTACTTTCCACAGGAATAGGCGGAGCAACCCTCTTTTTCGGCTTTTCTTTTTTGACACTGATTTTTTTAAGGAATTTTTCTAAGTTCGAAGTTCTCTGTTTGATAAATGACTTGTCAGCACCAAGTTCTTCAAGAACAGCCAAATCCTCTTTGCTCTCTATGACTTTCTCTATATCAGATAAAAACAGATTCATCCAGTTGCCCTACTTCCCACATACATTGCGCAAGAGCAAACATCACGTTAAATCTATCTTCATCATCTATATCTAAAAGCAGGTCTTTCTTTATATCCTCAGGCTCTTCTCCCTGATTATACCTTTCAAAAAATTCATCTTTGGTGTCAAGAGATGTATCGTTACCAAAAATGCTTGCGCTCCATGTACCCATATTTTCCTCCATATATCCTTTTATTCTAATCCAATGAATCACTTAAATCTTAAAACAAGAAAACAGTAAGTAGCAATATTTTACATCAATGATTTTACTTAACACATCTCACTCGATATCAAATTCAACCTTAAATTTAGGATTCTTCAAATTCGGAAACCCGTATTTTTCTACACTGTTTAACGCTCTTTTTAACCTGCTTGGTAATATTTTCCCTGTTAACCGGCAAATTGCTTATGATATATATAATTCCATCGCGTTTTGCAGGGCAGATAATCCCACGGCTATCTTTCTTATTTATAATGCGAAGAAGATAGACATCGTATTTGGGTTCAACATAAAAATCAAGTTCCTGATTATCATAAATCTCATCTGAAATCATATGAACGAGGGCAACTATGCAGTCTTTCATTTTGATGCTGTCACTCCCAAAATGCGGCTTACAACTGCGTTTTCGCTTTTTCTTTCTATCCATTCAGCAATCATTTTCACCTCAAAACTTGTAATTATAGAATCTATTCTTCCACAAAGTACTTATATGCTTCTGCTTCAATCTCTCCACATTGATTGATAACATTCCCGTCCTGATTAAGTAGTTCATAGCTAAGCTGCTTTCCTCCTAATGATGCTTCCCCATCTAAAGCAAGGAGTATAGCATAATAAGTTTCCTTCAAGATCGGGTTAATGAGTTCAGTACAGTTCTTCTTTGTTTGCTCCACTCTCTATCAGTGTATTTATTCTTTTTCCAACATATGTTTTGTAGCTGTTATCAAAGTATTGTTTTAAAGCTATTTTCTTTTTCTTCAAAAACACAGTTTTACAAAATCTTTTCCATTCATTTTCTTACCTAATTTCGTTCTATATAATATTATACTGGTTTATTATACTTTTCTACAAAAATAGATTTGATAAAGCCCTAATACTTGTTTGGAAAATTTGGATTCATCAACTTCTTCGGCTAGCACTAGCGTTATCCTATTTAGCTTTGATGAATATTGCTTATTAATTATTAGTAAAAACGGACCTTCTCGGAAAGTTCATCTGCATAAAAGCCTTTTGCCTCCATTAACTGGAACATCTCCTCATCTCGGGAAATATAAACATCTGTTGTTTCATCTTCATTATCAATAACGAAGTATGGATTCCCCAAAAACGGAATAGTTTCTTTTATTTTTTTCTATAAGAGCATCCTGACTTTTATCAGTATATAAGATGTAATCAACACCTGTAATCATGATCTTTACCTGTTCCCCCTAAGATTTAGTTACATTTAAACATTATTTCAAGCCATTTTTTTGCATTTTCACAGCTAGCATCTATAGGCGTTGCACGATTGTTTGTAAAAGCTTCCCTGCCAATCCTCACCACCTACGCACCCTATTTGGGTGTATTCGTCTAAAAACTCTTGAAATGAGTTTGCCATTACATAGCCGTGCATATCGCTTCCATCATGGCTTAAATATACGATTTTTCCATAGCTTTCTTCTTCCAAATCAATAGCAAATAAATCGCCATTACTCACTTTTTGGAATGCTAATTTATTGTGAAAGATTTTATCATATGGATTATTGTAATCAGGATAACAAATATCAATCCAGTCCTTTCTGCTTTCTTCACAGCTAAGTATCGTATCAATTCCGAAGTACAAATTACCCGAAAAAAATTTCCACTAACTCTTTTGGTAACTCTAAAAGTTCTTCCTCTTCACGATATAAATTCCAAAAAATTCTAAATGCGACGAGACATTAAGAAGTACCCACCTGAAGTCATCACGGTAATTTATATCCCTCATTCTTTTTCTAGATTCGAGACTTCTTCTTCCGTTGCAACTTCCTTGCAAACTATTTTACTTAGTAGTTCCGCCCTAATTCGTCTACCTCTATTCTTAAAACGATTAAGTCTCTCAAGATTATCTCTTTTGTGATGGTATTCATAAGCTAAGCTCCCTCGGATATTTACTAAAAACATTTCATTGAAATTTATATCAATCTATACTGACTTTTGTTTCAGGTAATTTCAAACCATATTCTGAAATAAACTTCTCTTTTTCAGAACTTATTTCCTTCTTTTTGTTGCAAATACACTTTTAGCTCTATTTCTCTCTTATGTCTTTGCTCAGTTAAGTTTTTCTCTCTTCTCTATTTCAAGATATGAAACTATAGTAAAAAAACGATGCGCCCGGATTCACATTTTGAGCCTTGAATATTCCACCACGTCATACTGCAAATCAAACATTTTAATCTTAGGTGTAACTTTGATAAAGTACCTGTTTAAGTTATTTCTCCCAAACTCTTTTCTAGCATCTCCCATTGCTCATTTGGCAGAACGCAAAACGAGAGAGTATCATCTTCAGCACTGTCGACAAGCAGGCGAATCGAAAAATCATCTTTGATTACTTCATTTATCGATTTTATCGTTGTGTCTCTATCCATCTTTTTCTTGATATGGGATTATCACGCTTTTATCTTTATAGATTAAAATGATATCATCCCCATACGGCTTTTTATTGTCCTCCTGCAGACAGAAATCATATTGCCTATTGCCTTATTAAAATATTTTACGACATTCTCGTCATACTCGCGCCAATCAATTTCAACGAGGCATTACTTTCCCAAAGCTGATCTGTATTTTGTGGATTTGCTAAAAACACTTCAATTGCTTCATAAATTTGTTCCATAATAACCTCTAAACTATATTAGAACGTACCTATCACTTTGATAATCAATACAGCGTATCCTGTAGCAACTATGACACCGATAATTGCTGCTAGGCTGGCAAGCCCTAGTACTACCTTAGCCCACATATGCCTCTGCGCCTGTTCAACAACAAAAACACCTATCGACGATATTGATAATACATAGGGCACCAAATATTGATATCAGCCAAATAAACTTGATAGCTGTAATTATTGGGCTTTCATATCCCAGCCAATCAGCTGAACTATTATGATGAAATATGTAACTATTGCTATTAGATATAGGAATATATTAAAACATATATACATATTTAAATGATTTTTCCTATGAAAAATCATAATTCTAACAAAAATCATCGCTAGGGGAGCATATAAACATCCAATTACATTTTCATCATTTAGCATACTTAACACCTTACTTATAAGCAATAAATTTATTATATAGTGCTGTCAGCTTCTTTGGAAGCTCCTGTATGTTTGCCTTGCATAGCTTGTACAGTTCAAGGCCCTTTTCCGTGAATCCAAATTTTTCTATGTAGGCGAGAACAAATTCGCCTTGAATGCTTTGATGTTCCCCGTCACAAAGGGATAAATAATCGCATGCAAGCTTGTGATATTTCTCACCGTACAGTCCTAATGCAAATACTGCAAAGCTTCCCGGCATCGCGGAGTATTCGCCATCAAGGTTCAGGTACCACTCAAACTCTTTCATCGCTAGCTTTGCGTATCGCTCAATTTTATCATGAAGCTTTTAGGGTAAGAAATAGCGTTAGCGAAGAGCTGGTTACCCCTTTCTTAGGTAGCTTTTTGATAGGAAGATATATCTTATTTTGCCCTTTGAATTCTATAGAATAGCTATGCGAAAATCCAAACTCTAGCAAATTGCAAAGGTAATCTAGTATTTTACTATAGCTTTCCTCAGATTCATTTTTTACCGATATTTTTATTGTGGCAAAAGCGTCATTAGCAGTGCAAGAAAATTCCTCCGTCTTGCATTCTGCGATTTCTTTTAGGCAAAGCTCCACTGCCGTTTTCTTTATCTGCGCCGGAAGTTTACTTCCAAGTGCAGTGACTAAATCAAAGATTTCTTTAGTAAAACTCTTATCAAAGCTTGCTCCATATTTAGTGAAACACACTGCAATATAGCACGCGAACTTAAGTTGCTCATCATTTAACGTATATCCTGGATTATCAGGGTTTAGTACCCATTTGTGCTCATATTCACTATCGCTTTCATCATAGAAAAAACAGTTTATTATGACCTTGTCTATCCAGTTCTTTAGCACTCTGTCAACATCCCAGTGCCAGCCGCATAGGCTTCTCATCTTGTCCGTAAATTCCTCGGCACTCTTGCTTACGAAACCATTGCAATGAAGATCGTATAGGTAGTATTCGAGAACCGCTGATACTAGAATTTCTTTGCCTTCTACTCTAAAAGCATGGCCATGAAGGATAGCCCGCTTTTTGCTCTCGTGCGCGACTTATGGGCATTTCCTTCCTGTATATCTTTGATGCATATATCAAAAGTATTTCCTTAAGCTATAATCTCTAAGTACATCATCGAAGAGTATGTATGTAGGTTTATTTGTCATTAACTACGGTCCTTTCGTCAGTCTCAAAAGCTTTTATGAGTTCACGCGTATCTTTAAATTTGAGGTTCCAAGTCTTTTTGTTAAGAGTAATTTGATTATATATGTCATCCAGTGTTGAAGCAGGAGAGAGAGTTCCTAAAACATAATCTTCCAATTCCACTCGCCCTATTTTCTCAAATCTATCTATGAGCTGCCATAAATCTTTATGGTTAAACCAACAATCCGTCTTAAGGCAATAGGATGTGTCCTGCTTTGCCACAAAGCAATTTTGCTGCTTAGGAAATCGTCGATGCTTGGTTTTTCTTTTTGTAGTAAACGAGTGCAAGCCAAATTATATTCTAATTTTCTCGGTCTTTCATCTACAGAAGATACAAAGCAAACGCCATACTCATCATCAAATTTTATATCAAGTACATCCCCTGTTTTAAAGTACGGTTTTATTGCATTCTTAGCTTTTAATACTTTGATTGGCTTAGGATTTTCGGTTTCTAGTTGTATGGCTAATTTATCCAGATTCTTTTGTCTTTGCTTTAATGCCTTTTTCATCTATTTCAATCCGAGTTCATTTGCTCCTTTTTCTATGATTTCCAAGGCTTTCTTTTTATGTCACCCGGTAAATGCCCTATCTTCCATAGAGAATATGCAAGCGCCGTCCAATAAATCTCGGAATAAAAATCATCTATGCAATAATCCTTTTCATCCGCCAAAATTTCCTCTATGATTTTATCTGCACTTAGTCCGTCCTTATAACTTTCTGTAACGTAATTATAAATGTCATAAAGCTGTATCGCTATCTATAATTTTTCACTCCATCTATTGCCATATATGTCTATTCCTCATAATTTTTCTTTTAGCAGCTCAATATCCTCAGTAATTAATCAAAAGCTTTTTACCCTTAATTGGCGGGATACTGAAAAATGTATTTCCTGTCTTTATTCTTGCCTAAAATATTCCATCTTTATAACTACATAGTTTTCCAACAATTCTTTTTCATAAAATCAGAAATAATGGATATACCTCTCCCTCATAATACTTTACAAGCAAATTTTTAAATTCGGAACTTCTTTTTCTGGAATAACTAAAAATCCTCCTCCATGAGATATTAAATAGTGATTAGCAAAAATAACAGATGCTCTCTTATTTCCATCAAGGAAAATTTGCGTCTTCATGCAATAAAGACATAACTTAATTGCGATATCAATTGCATCTGCATCATCATCAATGATTTCTGTTATTTCATCTTTAATATCTATCTCATTAGGTATTGGTGGGATATATGATGATCCACCCTATTGTCACAGGAACACCTCTGATTCGACCCCCTTCTGCAAATCTTCGTTAACAAGTCTTGCAATATAGCTAAGCATATAATAATCTGATTTGCTTTGCTATTACATCTTTATCTAAAAATAAACTCCCATGCATGTTTTTAGGGTTTAAGATTTTTTGTACATCAGTTGCAGTCATCCCACTAACTTTTTCCATTATCTATAATTTCTTCTGTTTGGGGTAAAGATGTAGCTACGCCCTCAAGCTACAGCCTGGTCGTAGATATTATTCTTCATATTCACTCTTGCAAACGCAATATTATTTATAACATCAGCAGGCAGTTCATCATCTGAATATCCAGCTGCAGCCAGTTGCTTTTCTATATTTCGAGTAGCTTTTTCATTTCTACGTGTTTCTCTAGACATTGCAAGAAGTAAATTATAAAGTTCTTCGGTATACTCCTACATAAGTTGATGTCAGCTTACCTGCTACACGCTTTCTATATAAAGATACTTTTCCATCACCACGTTCTTTTAATTTCAGGGGTGCCATCATAAGGCATCAAATTTAATCGGCATGAAGATCAGCACGACTTATAAGCAATTTCTTGTATTTCATTATATTTTTATAGCCATTATTTCACTCCTTGGGGAACATTTCCTATTGTAACTATACCATTTTGTTTCCCAAAGTTCAATAACATGTAGGGAATTTCTTATAGCTTATTTAGCAATATTTGTTCCCCAATTAAATATTTAGTGTCTCGACATCTACATAAATATATCTCCTGACAGTAAACGCTCAGTGAAATAAAAAGAGGGATCGAATTCAATTTCAAAACCCCTCTAATACTTATTAATTCATTTTTATATATAATCAATCAAAGCTTTTCACCCTTAATTGGCGGGATACTGAAAAATGTATCTCTATCTTTACTCGAATAAAGTATTCCATCTTTATAAACATATCCATCAAATGGAGATACCCATCCAATGTCTTGAGTACTTCATCCGGCAAATAGTTAGGATTATAGTCCCTTAATGCAGCTGAACCCATAACTCGCTCTGTTATTTTCGCATTGATTTCTTTTCCATACTTTGCATAAAACTCGTCCCGGTTTGTTTCGTAAAAGCGAGAATCACCTTCATCGATTTTATAGTACCTGTCATATCCGGCAATCCAAGCAATATAAACGCATAGCATATGCTTTTTTATCTCAGGACAATAAACTATTTTGAAATAATGTTCACTATCGATTATTTTGTTTTCTATGCTTATTTTCCTGTATACATTCTCCTGCAACTCCCTTATTACAAAACTAATTTAATTAAAGACCGTCTTATACAATTTTCATTTCCTTGAATATTTTTATGCACCCGGAATACGCAGTCTTTTGTAATAGTCCGCTAAAATGTCAGTATGATTCTTCAAAAATATCAAGTTCTATTTCGACGCTTTGTAGCTCTTTATTAAAAATTATCGCGTCCCAGTTCTTTGATGAGCTCTAAATATATATCGCTATATAAAAATTTCCTTTATCTTCCGATTTCTCGTCATCCTTCGGAATCTGCCCAATACACTTACATTATATTGCAAACTGCGAAGCTTCTCAAATCAAATAACCTCATGATATAAATCAGTTCATCGGCATCCTATCGTTGTAACTGTGCCCTGTAAAATTTCAGGCTAATATAGTTAAAACTGTATCTATGAATTTCGATTGTTTTGTCGGGAAAAATCCAAAAATAATGCTTATTATTATCCTAATTTTTCCTATCTGTAGTCTAAAAAGTATATAAATTGTCCATTTAAATAATTGCACTTTATTGCTATCATAATACTTTGTAGAATAAATACGAAGTGACTAATCGGTAATAGTAACGTAATTTGTATAATGAATATACAGGTATATACGGAGGAATAGCAATGATAGAAACAAATAAGCATACAAGCGGCTCAAGTCGCTCTGAGAAGAATGATAATATCTTTTAATTTCGTAACCACAGCGATGATGACTCGCCATGGTTATGATTGCAACTACATTTTTCAAGGTTCCTAATGCTATGGGATATATCCACCTCGGTGACGGATTCGTGCTGTTTGCCGCAATAATTTCTACCAAAGAAATATGCATGTTTTGCCGAGGTGTTGGTGCAGGATTAGTTTACTATATATGGAGGTTACGCTGTGTGGGCTCCTTGGACGCTTGTAATCAAAATTGTGATGGTTTTGATAGTCCAATTGTTCTTTGATTTTCTCACAAAGCGCGCATCAAATGGAAAGCATATAGCTAAGATTGCAGGAATTCCTTGCAGAACTCTTCGCATATGTACTTGCTGTTCTTGGACGGTATCAGGATACTACATAGCTCAAGGTTTCATTTTCGGAAATTGGATAGCCCCAGTCGCAGATGTCCCTGGAAATGTGCTGCAGGCATCCGTGGGTGCAGTCATTGCAATCTTAGTATCTGTTGCTCTCGGCAAAACAGCTCTCGGAAGAAGCTTTTACTATAGAAGGTTAGCTGTATAAATACTCAATACTATAACTAAGGATCTAAAGCCAGGAATATATCTATATTCTGGCGAGTTTTGTTTATCCTCTATAAGTTGCTCCTAGCTCCTGAAGTCTTGCAATCCTATCGTTCTTATCGGGATGGCTGCTTACTAGATTTGCAAAGAGTCCATTTGCATTAGTACCACTAAATGAATTCAAAAAGAGCACATAATTCATTCCCGTAGCCAAGCATAAATGAGAACTCATCTGCCTCATATTCATTTGCACGGCTAGATTTCATGACAAGAAGCACTCCAATTCTTGTCCAAATCCATGTGAATCCTATTACAAACCGCAGTCATCATTAAATGATAAATAGTGTTCATTAAAGATGCAAACGCCCTTCTGCTCCACCAAAAATTGAAAAATGCAAATGATATATGAAAACACTCTAAGGCAAGTCTAAATCCTAGGATAAAAGCACTCACAATAAGGTTTCCGACAGCTACAACCAAAATCAAGTCTGTATCCTTATGTGCCAAATGACCAAATTCATGTCCGAGTGTCGCCTTAATCTGTTCAACCGGCATAGATAGCATGCCCTCGGTAACACAGATGGTCTTTCTTCCCGTTGCAAAGGCGTTTGGCGCTTCATCATGGTTCATATAAATCTTAACGCTATCTGAAATCGATGGATCTTGAGCTCTCGCTTTGTCGTAAACTTCTCTAAAAATTGGTTCTATAAAGTTTCTTTTGTTCATCGTTTTGGATTTTCTTTCATCCCGTCTGCAGCCTTAAAATCCATTCTCCAATTGGCGATAATGCAATGAGTAATGAAACAAAAATATAGTACAATACCTATCAGCAAAGCCTTCCAAAAATGGGATATTCCCATTGTCCATAACTAGGCTAAGTATTAAAGGCGATAACAAAAATATTAAGCACCAAATAAATGAATACTGGAATATTTGACTTTCGCATCGTTCGTTTAAAAATCTACTAAGTATCACGATTTAACTCCTCCTGATAGTAAGTTATTCTAGCTTTGATATTACAACGGAATATATTATATATCTGAGTATTATATGATACAAGAGGTTTTAATCGATACACTTACTTCTCTACGTGATACACCGATCCAAGATTTATCTTCCTAATAATCCAACAATCAAAAGCTTGAATCGCCGCTACAAACGGTATGATCAGAAACGGAGTTAATACAAAATGTTCCATGATTGCTAAATGCTTCATCCAGTTGCCGAACTCATAATCAGGGTGTCCTTCTGTCCCCGGAATGACGATTTTTATCCTTATATTTTGCCTTGAAACAGCAAACAATCCAGCAGAAAAAATCCCCTAAGTTCAATATGCTCCACTGAATATATCCCATCCAAAAAGATTCCAAAACCCCTGAAAACATTTGTATGCAAAAGACTTACAGCCGAATATATAAAACAAATCCCACAAATTACGATTGTTAGGATGAGATTTATCTTTTTCTCTTTTTGGTCATTTGTTCAGGTGCAGATTTCTGAATCGCCTTTGGATAAGATTCAAAAAAATATCTTGGATTAATAAGCACCCAAGCAGCTACTGCACCGTTAAAGATAGCAGCTATTGCAATTCCGTCCAAAAATAGCTCGTATTACATCCATAAAACGCTCTTCCTGCAAGAAAAACAAGTTTTTCAACATTTCCTTTTGTGATATTCAAGCATATTTTGCCAACCGGTCTTTGATTCTTTTACAATCGGAAAAAATGGATAACAATGATATAAATTTTCTCCTATTTCCGAAATCACCCTTACACCACACTCTTCTAATTTAGTTTTGATAGGTTCATATGCGGCATATAAGACTTCATCACTTCCATAGGAAAGATAAACCTCCTCCAATCCGTGATAATCTCCCTTTTCAAGATAAAGCATGTATTCCGGAATAGTTTTCCCATGAGTCATGATTTTTATCAATAATTTTCCATATAAGATACACTTAATAAAATATCCTTTTTATCAAGTATGCGCCCTTTCCTGATCAACTCTTCATCTGTAAAACACTGTCCGGGAGATGATGCATATATTCGTTTGGGCACTTCAATATTTCTCATGCATTACATTTATATGCGACACAAGACCTAATGCAAGTGTTGCGCCTGAAGAACTTCCTGTAATAAGAATATTCGAAGCACTATAAGTATTTAGCATGGACTTATACAAAGCATAGATCCAGTCAAAGACTTCATCAATTGTATGGTTTATGCAAAGTGGATAATATGGAATTACCATATCACGACCACTTTCAACAGCTATTTCCAAAAGCCTTTTTTTAATAGAATTAGGACGAGGATGTACAAGCATTCCACCTCCTATTAAAAACAAACATACTTCCTTTGTCGGTTCCTTGTGAGTTATGTAAACAACTTTCTCCATAAAAATCTTTAATTTCATAATTTATTTTCACTATGGGAAAGCACAGGGAATTTTTGTTTTATCCATACTCTTTCGAGCTTTTGCAATCATATCCCGTTCATTTGCATTAAAATATTTTTTTAAATCCTATTAGTTTAAGAATCAGTTTTAATAAACGATATTTTAATGATAATCCGGACATTATTTCACCTATCCCTTTCTTTTGCTTGTTCGTTTTTTTATACATCAAATCAGTGCCTTTTGATTGTTCATTTTTCTTTTGTGACCCAGGCATTTTTCTAGGTTAGTTTATTCTAACATTGTATTCCTGTTTACCTTAATTTTCAAGAATTTTGTTTTTTCTCTTTATTATGGCCGGATGTATAATTTATTTCTCGACACGATACACCATATCTCCGCTATTCCAAATATACATAATTGCCGACACTGGTGGTTTCTCGTCTTCCCAAAGCCAGCCTGTATATGTTGTTGTGTTACCAAAATAGCCTTCTGTGATTATTTCAAACTCCGAGCCTTCATACTCATCCATAATTGCTGTAATTCAATAGTCTTTCCATAAAAACGACCTTCACCAAGGTTTTATTAAATATCAAAACATCACACATGTCGACATCACATTTTTAAAACATATTTCACCTGGGTATGATTTCTCTTCGCCTTCCACAAATTCATATATTTTATTAACTTTTAATGTCAAAGTTTTGTTGTGATATTTGATTCCTTTCACCCTGCTATCATGAAGGCTGAAAAGGATATTGCTTGTTCTATCATGTGTACAAAATCCCATTGTTCCTCATAATTTCAAATTTATAAACGAATTTATCGCAAATCAAAGGTTGCTATTCATCTCTATTACTCCAAATATATTTGTGCGGACCACACCACCACCTTATATGCAATCTAGCAGATCGCAATCCACTCTTTAGACAAGCCATCCTCTAAACTGTTGTGGTACTTTAAAAGTGAGATTATGCTGCCCTGCTCAATGCCTAAATTCTTTATTTTAATTAAAATATCATATCCTGCTCGTGACATGTACAATAATTCTCCTCTGTAATATTTGTAGAAAGTTGCTTTATTTGATTAAATAATTCATCAGATAAACTCATAATTCACCTCAAAAATCTAGTTATTTAGCTTTTTACATAAAGGTTGCTCTTCCTTTACCATGCTCTTTCAATGTAACCCTTCCTCAGTCAACTTCCTAAGCATGTTTTCGATTGTAGCCTTTTCCTACACTTGGTACTAATTCCATCATATCGCTTTTTAGTAAATTTACCTAATTTACTATCAATGGCATTTCTCACAAGTTCGATTGTAGGTACTTTTTTTCGTCTACATAATCAACCCTTTCTTCAAAAATCAATATAAGCAGCTAATATGGTTCTAAGAATATATTTTATAAATGGCATAGGATTTTCTTTATTTTCATGCCAACCTATCCCGCTTTTTTTCTAGAGCCATATAATAACTGTCTTTATTTTTTTCGATCTTACTTTCTAAGCTGATGTATTTACCCAATTACATATCCTTGTCTGTATAGCAAGAGAGTTGTTAATAAACGACTCATTCTTCCCATTTCCCATCATTGAAAGGATGAATACAAAGAAAAATCATGAATAAAAATTGGAATTAAAAAGCAACGAATCCACGTCTTTTTGTCAAATGCTATATTCAATTCATTGCAAATTTGCTCAATTACCTGGTGTTTCATATGGGGATAATGGCTTAAACCTTTCGATAGCATTACCCTCTTTATCCTTTTTCCACAATAGAATTCTGCGTATTTTATATCTACCACCAATTCCCTTTTTCACTATACTTAAATAGATCTCTATGAAGTTGTAAAATATAGTTACTGTTGATTGGAATATATTCATAACTTTCATGAACTGTATTTAGTACATCTCTATATCCAAGAATTTCTTCTTCATCCCTATTTCTAGGAGTTGTTTTTTTGATTCATTAACTCTTTTATTCTGACTGATGTAGTAACAATTCCCTCTATTCTATTAGAATCCTCTACGCTTTGAATTTTAGCAATCTCTACTAATTTATCTAAAAACAGCAGGTTTGCGTGTCAAAAAGTTCTTGTTTTCCTTTTGTGCTCATGAATTTGTGAAAGAAGATTTATAATTTCACTATCCCACTTACTTCTTGCTAGATTTTTCATAATTAAAAAACCCTCATTCGCCTACCTCCTTTTTCTTTCGCCTAATTATAGCATATTTTTAGGCGATTGTTGGGAAAGCTTAGGCGATTATTTACCTGTATCCGATTCAACCTTCAGCTGTACCTGTGTATACGCCAGCGCATCTCATAGATGCCTCTTATCTATCCCTAAAATCATTACAGCCTTAGAGCAGTAATAGGTATTACATAAACACCATTATTTCTTTTATAAGCAAAAGGTATCTGATTGATTTACTAACATATCTTGCCTAATGGTTTCAGATAACTTTGCGTCTAATCGTTCTTCTAACAATTTATCTGCAATCCTAGGCAAATACACTTTCACAAATTCATCCTCTACTAATTACCTAAGTAAATTTTATCAATTATTCAAGCATTTGCCCGATTTTTATTCAGTATTTGTTGTTTTTATAGTGGAAATTCTATTTTCATAACATAGAAAAAGGGGATTCTAGCAAAATATTCACTGCCTAAAATTCCTTGATTTCATTTTCATATTACATTTATGCATTCAATTCTAGTTGCTGCATGTGATATACATATCAGACGCCTTTTAGGTTATTTATTGAGTTCTATATATTTATCACTTGCTATAAGCAACTTTTTATAATACTCATCATAACTCTTACTAAACTTTCTAATGAGTGGAATAGCTGTTTCATAATACTTATTATCTAGCATATATATAGCTTATCTTGGATGACTTTCATCGGGCTATTTTTGATATTCATCACTACTTTTATAATTTTTATACCGAGATATAATGTCCTTATTTTCTTCTAGCCATTTTTCAGAATTCTCTACAGCTTCAATCTTTGATTCATTCACTTCTTTTAACTACTTTTATGTTATAAGTTGAACTAATTTCTTCGATATACTCTTGTTCTTCTTTACTTAATTCAAATGAAGGTAGACTATCTAAATACTCTACAAACTCCTTATATGCATCCTGACCTTCTTTATACAGTGCTTCATTTAAAAAAATGGTTGATAAGAAGAAAAATATTAGCTGTCCGAAATATCCGGGAAAAGGCACCTTCTAATTTTTCATAAATGCTTTGTTCTGCTTCTATCAAAAGCAATTTTGTTCTCGATTATATTCTGATTTTCTTCCTTGACTATCAGTTCAATGACTTCTTTTTCTTTTTGTTCAATTTCCAGTTGATGTTCTTTTCTTCTAAGTATAGAAGATAGTGATTTACCATTAGATGATAAACAGTCCCTATCTCAGATATGCTGAGACCAATTTTTCTAAATAAAAATATTTCATTCAGGATTTCTAAATCCTTATCGCTATAATCTCGATAGCCATTTCCCAATTTTACAGGTTTAATCAATCCTTTTTCTTCATAATAGTCGATTGCTTTTCTAGTCAAACCTGTCTTCTCTTGAATTTCATTTCTAAGCATTGTTTTAAACCTCCTTGATTAAAGGATATCCCAGTCCCTAATGGGCAGGTCAATACTTATCTTAATATTTTCGTAATATCTATTGATAAAAACATAATTAATGGTGTTCCTATAACGGAAATCGTTAAAAGAACTGCTGGTAAATACTCTTTACCGAAAATACATACGACAGCGATTATTCCCATTAGAATCATCAATATTGATGCCATCGTTCCGTTTACTTTATCTCTGATTTTTTTCGTTTCTTTCATCATTTACATTGATTTTTATAATGATGGTCTTTCTCCATCATTTTGTGATGTAAAAATCTTCACATACGAAATAGATATACAACCACCAAAAACAAAAAGCAAACACGATTTCAATTGTATCATTGAGTTTGATGGTAAACATTAGAATCAAGCCACAAATTCCTATTAAATATCCTATGTACCATATTTTTATTATTTTTCATTTTGTCCTCCTCGTAAATAAAAGATTTCTTCAATTGATAAATTAAAAACCTAGCAATTTTAAATGCCAAAATAATAGATGGGTTATATCTTCCATTTTCTAGAAGAACAACAGTTTGTCTTGATACTTCAAGAGCATTAGCTAGTTCTTCTTGCGTTATTCCTTTTTCTTTCTGAGTTCCTTCAAGTCTATTTTTCAAATTACATCTCCTACTAAACGGAAAGTAAACTTTACATATAGTATAATATCTGTTTTACAAATGTCAAAGCTGACTTTCCATCGAAATTATAAAACACCTCTTCTCATAACGAAGTATCCCTGCTTTCTTTTCTATTGTCATTAACCCACATCAAGAACATTCTCCCCAACACGATACAGTACCTTTCCTTCTGCTCTATGTCAACGATCTAGCTGGGTGTAAGTGGGTGCATTTTTCTTGTTATGCATTCCCTAGTGTCAACGCTTGTCTATGGATATGTTCACGCTTAGTTGATTTTTAGCACTAAAAACAAAGAGCTTTACCCCAAGCTACAGATACCCTTTAACAATAGCCTTAGAATAAGCTTTTTATTTTCTACACTTTATTTATTCACTGGGTGCAGCTTTTGACATCAAAGCTACCGTCCATCATTGAAATACAAGCGTTCAATAATATCTCTTTCTTCTGCATTGAGTCTTGATATAGCATTTCTGACTGCTTCAATTATCATCTGTGTTTCGACAATCTTTTCTACATCAACACTTTCATCAACAATATTATCTACACAAAGTGTCCGTCATAATCAATGATGAAAAAGAGCAAGTGGTTTTTCTGTCCACCTACTCTAAATACTTTTTCGTGTTCTTTTCTCGTCAGTAGACTTTATATATCTGCTCGCTGACTTTAACCCTTTGTCCGTTGACATAAAGGTAATATTCTTTTGGCATTATATTCCCTCCATTTTTATCTGCGTTTTTGACAAGGAGGACTGCACATAGGCATAATAAGTCCTCTTAAATGAA